>Ga0272441_10003273_pt1 | contig 31012 bp, 26 predicted proteins | sample SSMProp6N_FD_193582 | JGI IMG/M metagenome (GOLD analysis project Ga0272441, IMG submission 193582) | Marine sediment archaeal communities from Little Sippewissett salt marsh, Falmouth, MA, United States - SSM-Prop-6N | ecosystem: Environmental > Aquatic > Marine > Wetlands > Sediment ... | reverse complement strand
TTCCTTTTCAGAAATTGCCAGAAGGCTGATTCCGTCGTCTGAATGCGTGCACACGCAGTTTAATACAGTTGTTTTTTTCTTTTCAGGCGTATTCCCATTGCCGCAAGGTACCAGACAAATATAGGGGCGAACGCCTCGATCAGCCAGATAGTATGCAATCGCCTTTAACACTTCTGTTCCCTGAATCGCATGTTTCATAGTCATCCTTTATCAACTACTGTCATAACTAATTGAAATAATTGGTTATATAGCAATTCAAATACATTTCGAAGTAACGGCTTTGTCGTTGAAATATGAAACGAACATGATCTGACCCGGTAGTCAGTTTTACTGAAAGATTTGTTTGATTTGATGTGTATGCAATTACGCGACATACCATGTCGAATCGGATAACCTGGCTGTTTTTTGAGCTGATCAGATAAATCAGGTATCCAGCTGAAAAGAGCGGTTTTTTTAAATTAAACCCGAATTCCTTGAGCGTTGTCGGGCAATATGGTCCGACACTTTCAAAAAGATTGATAATAACCAGACCGGCGTTTTGTGATTTGGGTAACTATTTGTTATCAAATGGAATACCGAGGGCGCTGCTAAGCATACGGTCTGCCCCGGAAACAGGCTTTTTAACTTTAACCCCGGTTGATCCCAGGATTCCGGAATGATTTTTATGGCTGAGAATTTGTCCCGGATTTTCACCGAGGGATGCAAATCCGGGACAAATACGCAAGTTGCGATATAATGCGAAAATTTTCCGGTATCAGCAACTAAAAAGGAATCGCGTTCGCCACTTCTTCATCGGTAATATCGAATACCGCATCAACGGTATCCAGGGTTTCGGTATACATGAAGTCAGGCAGCCGGTTGTCCTTTTCCGTAAATCCGGCACCTTTGTTGAACTGTTTTTCCATAACCAGCGTCTGCACGGCGATGCCCATGAGTTTATCGACATTCCAGTCGCCGCCGAATTTCGCGGCAAACATGTCGACCAGATGCTGGAGATTTTCCGGGTCTGCGGTACAGAACCCGGAAAAAATGCACATTCCCAGGTTGTCGAACAGGGTCATGCCCACCTGAAGCTGGGTGGACAATTCCACCTGACCGTCTTTTTTTGTAGGATCGACGGTGGGATTGCCCAGTGCGTTGCCGGCCGTATGGTCGGCCCCCATGGGGCTGACGGCGTAGGTAACCCCGGTGCCTTTCAATCCCCTGGGATCGTAGGCAGCCAGAGACTGGCCTTTGACTGTGGGGATTCTGGCAACGCCCAGGTGTTTTCCGGTTGCTTCGGTTCCTTTTCCCAGGAGATTGCCGAATTCCGTGCCGTCAATGATTTCCTGAACCAGGCCAATGGCGCCGTCGCTGTCGCCGAATTCGATTTTCCCGGCTTCCATGCACACGGCGATCGTGCAGCCGGTTTCCATGGTGTCCAGCCCGAAGTCGTCGCACATCCGGTCCAGCCGGGCGACCGTGTCAATGGAGCTGATGCCGCAGTTGGACCCCATCAGACCGATGGTTTCATATTCAAATCCGGATGTAACATAATTGCCGGATGCATCATGATAAACATTGGAACATTGAATCACGCATCCCGGATGGCAGGCGTGTTTCATCTTCCCACCGCGTTGGGCCTGCAGTTCGGCGATATGCTCGCCGCTGAGGGCTTCGGCATGCTCGAATTTACCGGTTTTAAAATTCCGGGTGGGCAGGATGCCCGAGGCGTTGGTCATGTTGACCAGGACGGCAGTCCCCAGGGCCGGCATGGCCTGACCCGACACCGGATTGTCCAGTATGCCTTTGGAATAGGCTTTGCCGGCTTTGAGAAATCGGGCTTTGTCGGTGTATTGCCAGTCGGGTTTTCCGGAATAATCAACGATAATCGCTTTGAGTTTTTTGGAGCCCATTACCGCCCCCAGACCTCCACGGGCCGCGGCCCGGGCCGGGCGACCTTCCGGATCGGTGATCTGAACAGTGGAATTCGGATAACCGCGTTCCCCGGCCGTTCCGATGGAGACGATGCCGATATTGTTTCCGAAGTCCTTCCTCAATTTTTCCGACAGTTCATAATTATTCAATCCGGCATAGGCGTCTGCGGAAAGAAGTGCGGCCCCTTTTTCGCTGATGGACAAAATCCACCAGCGATTCGTATCGGGTTGTCCTTCCACGATAACGGCATGGATATCCAGACCGGCCAGTTTCCTGGCGGCGATGCCGCCGGCATTGGCTTCCTTGATGGTCCCGGTCAGCGGGCTTTTCCCGCCGATGGAAATTCGTCCGGAGCAGGGAGCGGAGGTATCTGCAAACAGCCCCGGACAAACGATCAGTTTGTTGCCCGGTCCTAAAGGATCGCATGCCGGATCGACTTCATCCGTCAGGATCTTTGCCACGGTGCCCCGTCCGCCGAACAGCTGAAGGCTTTCCGGGACATCTTCGTAAACCGTGGTCTGCCGGGTCATGTCGACTCTCAGTATTTTTTCCATATGAGTCCTCACCTGATATGTTCGAAATAATTAATTAGAGATAATCATAGACGGAATTGATGTTGGGTGGAGCAGCACCGGGAAGGCGGTGCTGCTTTCACAGATCAATATCAATCAGTATGCCAATTCCAGAATCGCGAGAACGTCTTCTTTGGTGACCTCTCGAGGGTTGAAGATCGTGCTGATTTCCTTGAGCGCGTCTTCGGCCAGGCGGTCAAACTGTTCCTTCTTGACGCCGAGTTTGCCCAGTTTGGGAATCTCGAGTTCCACGGACAGGTCTTTGATGGCCTGAACCGTTATGGCAGCGGCTTCTTCAGCGGATTTATCCGCAACGTCGAGTCCCATGGCCAATCCGATATCTTTAGTCCTTTCCGGAACCGCGACGGCATTGAATTCCATGACATACGGCAGCCCGCAGGCATTCGCCACGCCGTGAGGCAGCCCGCAGTGTACGCTCAGCGGATGGGCGATGGAATGAACCAGCCCCAGAACTGCCGAATTAAAGGCGATCCCTGCCAGCATGCTTCCCAGGATCATGTTGGATCGGGCCTCTACATCCTGACCGTTTTTGGTGGCCTTGGCCAGATTGCCATAAATCAGCTCGATGGCTTTGAGCGCGTTAACGTCCGTCGGGATCATGGCCCCTTTGGAAACATAGGCTTCAATGGCGTGCGTCAGGGCGTCCATCCCGGTCGAGGCGGTAATCGCCGGGGGAAGCCCCACGGTCAGCAGGGGGTCCACCAGGGCCATGGTCGGGCCGACAAACGGTCCGCCGATGACCATTTTTTTCAATTGAGTGGTATCGGTGATGATGGAAAATCCGGTCACTTCGCTGGCCGTGCCGGCGGTGGTCGGTATGGCGATCAGGGGCTTTGTGGGAACTTTCACCAGGCCGATACCGTCATACTGATTGATCGGAGAGGGATTGGTCAGCAGAATATTGATGGCTTTGGCACAATCGATGGAGCTGCCGCCGCCCACGGCGACCATGGCATCCACACCGGCCGTTTTTGCGGTTTCGGCGGCTTTTTCAACAATCGTATCCGGGGGATTGGGCAGCACGCCGTCATATTCGGTAATGTCGATTCCGGCCGCTCTCAATGACGCCTGAATGTCGTCGACAATACCGGCGGCTTTCACACCCTGATCATACACGAGGAATACCTTCTTCGCACCAAACGCTTTGACTTCGTCTCCAATACCTTTTGCAACGCCTTCACCAAATTTAACGAAACTCGGAACGCTGAACATGAACTCCATTTGCAAGTCTCCTTTCTGATTTGATGCAACAAGTTGTGAGAGAGACGGGCAGGACCGGTCTCAATCATATAAAGTAATTTCAAACTTAGACATCATGCGAACGGTCATTTATAAACAGCAATAAGCAAATGATGTGCCACAAACTTAAATAATCGTTATGTCGTTTCGTTTGCGGTCGACGGTTCAGAACCAAAAACACTTGGTGATAAAGGTGTTCGCAGGATGACAAGAGGGATTTCCCTGAAGTGTTTTTTCTCATCGGGTTCAAAAAAAAGGGGGGGGGAGCGATGGAAAATCATAAAACGGCCGTAAAATTATTTTACGTTAAAACCAGGGCCCTGAGAATTTAACGATTGTTCAACCTGAAACGTACGCCGAGTCTGCTTTGCTGTTTTCAGGGTCCACCCGAATAAACCCTAACATGTTCCGGCGTAAAATTACATGGCTGTTTGAAGGATTCGTAAAATTCTTTAACGCGGTTCGGGAGGTGAATGTCGGGGTTTCGGTCGATTCGGAATTTTAAAATATATTGGGTCGATATAAAATAGTTAAAAAAATAAGTATCTGAAATAATGAAAAAAAATGATTTTTAGTTTGGTTTGTTCTCGAGATGCGATCGAACGGGCAAGGGTTGTTTATTGAATCGGCATGCAAGTTGCTATTTGCAAAAGGCACACTGTTTTACCCTTCATGACACGGTCATTTGTTATCGGAAGTTTATCGAATTCTGCACAGACAGTTAAAGGAGATATGAATGGAGAATAAAACGAAAGCGTGGCGGGTGTTTTCCGTTGTCTATATCGCGAGCGTGGTGATCCCCATGTGCCAGTTCAAAGTGCCCCCGGTGATGCCGTTATTAATAAAGGATCTGGGAATCAGTATGGGGACGGCAGGCTTCATGATGTCCATATTTGCGGTGGCCGGCATCCTCATTGCCATACCGGCGGCGATGCTGTTGACAAAACTCGGACCGAAAAAAAGCGGCATGATCGCACTGGCTTGTGCGGTGCTTGGCTCGGTGATCGGCGCAATGGCCCAGGGGGCGGCGACCATTTTGATCGGTCGAACCATCGAAGGCATCAGTGTCGGACTGATCGCCGTCGTGGCGCCGGCGGCCATCTGCATGTGGTTTCCCCCGGAAAAACGAGGTCTGCCCATGGGCATCTGGGCCACCTGGGTACCGGTCGGTATTTTTATTATTTTCAATATTGCCGGTCCGCTGTCTGATTCGTTCGGATGGAAAGGGGTGTGGTGGTTTACGGCGATTGTCTGTTTTGTCGAGTTGATTCTGTACGCAATCGTGGTCGATGCCCCGAAAGCAATGGGTGCTGCGGCCGATGCGGGTTGCGAGCAGGAGGTTGAACCTTACGGCAAGGCATTGTTGAATCCGAAAACCTGGATTGTGGCCCTGGTATTCATGGCGTTTAACGTTGCCTGCATGGCATTCAATACCTGGGAGGCCAGTTTCCTCCAGACGGAATTAAATTTTGTCCCGGCAAGCGCCAGTTTTCAGGTCAGCTTCATGAATCTGGTTTATATCCCAGCCAGTATCGTCGCCGGCATGGTGTTGAACATGGTCCGAAAACGGCACCTGGTATTTTCGGCGAGCATGCTGGCCTATACGATCGTGATTTTCTGGTGTTTCAAACTGGCGAGTGCCGGCGCCGTCATGCCGTATATGGTGGTTCTCGGCATTGTTACCGGTTTTGTTCCGCCGACGGCGTTTACCCTTGCCCCGGAAACCATGAAAGACGTTCGGCATGCGGGGCTGGCCCTGGCGATTGTCGGAGGCATTGGGCAGAACATTGGATTTTTTATCGGCCCCCCGATTATCGGGGCCATAGCCCAGCATCAGGGATGGGGTGCGGCTGCACTTCCGACGGCGGCTGCGTCTGCGGTTGGTTTTTTCATTGCGTTGGCCGTCAGGCCTGTCGCCAAACCATCGCTTGCGACAGATTCGTAAATGATCCCGCCCAAACCGGATCGTGTCCGGTCGGAAATTGATAAAAATATATTTCCGGAGGAGGGCTGCTGAATCCGGTTGTAAGGATATAAGAGCCCGAAGATGAAATGTTCCAAACCCGTCCCATTTGCTCAGGAGGTGAAAAATGAACCGAATTCTGAATTGTGTTGTTTGCATGCTCGTCGCTGTGTTGCTTATCGTTGTGGTCCCCGGCAGTTCATGGGCCTACCGGCAAAACGGATTTTTAAATTTCGGGAGTACCGGTGCGCTGGATGCCGTCCTCCCGCCTCCGGGTCTGTACGGATCCTTGTATAATGTTTATTATGCGGCGGATCGGTTCAATGACGGAAACGGCGACAAGCTGGCCGGTCTGGACCATAAGCTGGATGTGGTGGCGGTGTGTCCGCAGTTTTTTTATATTTTCGACACAAAAATAGGGGGATTGACGCCGGGAGCCCAGGTGCTGGGAGGTTTCCAGAGTTTTGATGTGGAATCCCCGATTTTAACATCCGGCAGAAGCGGTCTGACGGACCTGTGTGTCGGGGCTTTTGCCGGGGGAAACGTCAAACTGACGGAGAACAGCACGCTGTTCTATGTTTTCGAGTTTGATACCTATGTTCCGATCGGCCGTTACGATGAAACCCGGGCGGTCAATCCCGGGTCCAATTTTTACACGTTTGAACCCTTTGTCAGCCTGACCTGGATGCTGCCTCACGGCTTTGAGATTTCTTCCCGGATTCATTACACCGTCAATACGGAAAACCGGGATAAGGATGAAACCGGCGGGGATGCGTTTCACCTGAATTATACCGCCACAAAGACCGTGTTCAGCGACAACTTCAGGCTGGGCATCCATGGCTATTATCTCCAGCAGCTTGAAGAAGACGAGGTCAATGGAATCGATGTTAAAGACAGTGAGGAACGGGTGTTTTCGATCGGCCCGGCAATGGTTCTCAATCACAAGGGAACCTGCTATAACCTGAGCGCCATGTTTGAAAGCGGCGTCGAGAACAGATCGAAAGGAAGTAAAATCGTTTTAAGAATTATCCAGAAATTATAGTCGCGTTTTAAAAGTTCAAACCGAACTGCCCGTTGAACACATCGGGCAGTTCGGTAAACACGATCTGGATTATTTTTTCTGTCCGGAAAAACGAAAACGGTTACCGCGGGCGCTTCAAGATAGATTTCGCCGACGACACCAGCTGGGAAAAAGCGTTTTTCATCTCTTTCAATAAAGGCTTTTGGATTTTTACCTGCAGGAACAGATCGCCGGATGTGCCGCCGCCCCTGCCTTCTTCCCCCATGCCGGCCAGTCGAATCCACTGGCCTTCCCGGACGTTTGCCGGAATATTGACCATCAGCTGCTTGGATCGCTTTCGTACGTTGTAGGGAACTTTGCCGCCTCGACGGGCCGTTTCCGGATCCAGGGTGAGAATATCGCCCGAGTCCGATCCGTTTTCAGGTAACGCAAAACCGGTGGCTTTCTCAAGCAAATATTTTGGCAGCCTGCCCATAGTTCCAAAAAGATTGAATCCCTGAGACTGTTGACGGCGGCACCCGGCCTGTCCAAACCCCATGCGACCCATGCCTCGGCCCATGCCGGGTCCCCGGCCGCATCGCCCCCGGCCCCTGAATTCAAACTGCTGGTAGCCGTTGCCGTAAAAGTCTTTGAAAATATCGTCAAAGCTCCTGAAACCAAACGATCTGGCCATTTCTTCGAATACGGCATTAATGTCCGACCCCCTGAAAATGTCCTGTTCCGTATGCGCGTTGCGAAACTGCCCGTAGGCCGATGACCCGTATTGGGTTCGGAGCGTGTCGTATTCCCGGCGTTTGTTTTCATCGGACAATACGGCATAGGCTTCGTTGATGCCTTTCATCTTGTCGGCACAGGCGGGATCATCGCTGTGATCCGGGTGAAATTTAAACGCCAGGGTGCGGTAGGATTCCTTGATTCGGGTGGCCGTTGCTTTTGGCTCCACACCTAACACCGAATAATAATCTTGTTGTGTCATATTCGTTTACTCTTTTCCTGAGGGATGAATGTAAAATAAAATCATCTATTATAATACGACCTTTTTACCTGAAATCAAGGGGTTAAAGAAAGAAAGGTGTGTATTCGTTCAGGAATATGTTCGTTTGGTTTCTTTCCCGGCTTTATCCGTGGGCATCCGCGAAAATCCGCGGCTGAATTTATTTGTTTTTGCCGCGGATTTTCGCGGATAACCACGGATTTCTTTACCGAGGCTTTCGGGCATTTGGGACGTTGGGCTTGGTTCTAAAGGACGGAGCCTGCAACAATGTGGCGATGATATAATCAAGCCGGGGGGGATTAAACGAAAAAATTTGACCGTGAGACTGTTCTTATGCGTTTTTCCCGGTCGTTATAAAGGATTTCCCGGGAGAAATATTGATCGAAAAAAATTAATATTATAAGAATAATTACGTCGTAGAGTTCTATGTCGACGCCGGCAGTCCGTTCGGACCGACGGATACAGCTCTCTGATTTTTCATAGAGGCGGTACTAAAAAAACTTACAGCCCCGGCGCCCCGGCGGCATGCATGCCGTATGGGACCAAGGGGGATGGCGATACCGTGACGGTTCGGTAGCCAGACAGAACATGGAGAATAAATTGGAAAAACACACCTCTCATCAGAAGAAAATGAATCGAGCCGAAGCCGAAGCATTTGTTGAAATCACCCGGACCATTTTTGCGCCCATATATCCAACCATTGCCGAACAGATTGTCGAGAGGTGCGGTATTACCCGCGGCGTCTGCATCGATCTCGGCAGCGGGCCGGCGGACCTGGCCGTTGCGTTTGCAAAGCATACGGGAATGAAAGTATATGCGCTGGATCATTCGCCGCACATGAACCGGGTTGCACGGCAGAACATCGCCGAAAGGGGCGAAACCGGCCTGGTCATTCCCGTGCTGGGAAATGTTCATGAGATACCCTTCGGGGATGATTTTGCCGATCTGGTGATCAGCCGGGGCTCAATTTTTTTCTGGGATGACCTGAGTGCCGTGTACAGGGAAGTTGTGCGGGTGCTCAAGCCCGGCGGCAGGGGGTATATCGGCGGGGGGTTTGGAACCGCTCATCTGCAGCGGGAAATTACCGAAAAAATGAAATCGTATGCCGGCTGGGAAAAGAAGGTCCGAAAACGGCTGGGGAAAGAAAATATCCGGAAAATGAAAGAGATGCTCAGCGGTATAACGTTCTGTCCGCCGACGTTCATTGAAGATGAAACCGGTTTCTGGATCATGATTTCAAAACCCTGAAGCGATATGTGGCAGCAAAACCCGATATCCAAACATTATCGATACGGGTATCCGCGCTCTCCGAGCCGCGAGAGAAGGGGGCGTTAAATATATTCGGCATAAAACTGGGTTTTGACAGCTTTTAACGGATAAGATACCGATCTCACAGGCATTTGAATCAGATCGTTTAAAGCATCCGGGCATGGCCGCAGACCGGAACCGACAAAATCACGTATCGGTTTTAAGCTGAAGCAGGACGATGGACAGGATCACTATCAGCCCCCCAATGACCTGGAGAGGCTGCATCACTTCACCCAGAAAAACAGTGGCCATGACACCTGCGGATATGGGTTCCAGAGTGGCCGTAACACTGGCATGAGTTGCCCGTATGATATTGATTCCCTTAAAATAAAGGCCGAAGGGAATCACCGTTCCAAAGGTTGCAATAAAAAAAATCCATCCCCATTGCACGGGAGAGTATGTATGCAGAATCGCTTCGAAGGCCGGGTGGAGGACATTCCACATGACAGCGGCAAAAAGCATACCGTAGAGCAAAACCGTCCAGTGCGAATATTTGCGCATACCATACTCACTTAAGAGTGTGTATACGGCAAATGTGACAGCGGCAAAAAAACCGCTGATAATTCCGATCCGGTTTAATGACAGAAGTTCCAGGTTGTAACCACCCACTGCTAAAAAACATCCGGCCAATGTGCCGGCGATGGCCAGAATGCTTACAGTGCCTAATTTCTGATGTTGAAACCAAACGGCATATAACGCTATGAATATCGGCCCGGTGTAATGAATCAATATGGCGGCTGCCACATTGATTTTGCTGATGGCAAACAGATAAAAAAACTGAACGGCGCCAAGCCCCAGAACGCCAAAAGCGATAAAATAGGGCACATCCCTTACGGATATTTTGAGGAGCCCGGAATGCCTTGACAGCAACCATGCCAGCAGACAGATAAAGGCAGAGGTTGTTCTCAATTGCGCCAGTTGATACGGGGTGATCCCGCTGTGAAAAAGAAACTTGGAAGATGTCCCCGTCACGGCGAACAAAACAGCCGCTGTTGCCACATAGCAGTAAGCGAATATGCTTATTTGTCGACTCGTTTTGCCCATCCCTACCCCTGTTTGAATGATAAAATTATCAAAATCATATTACCATAGTACGGAAAAGTAAAAAAAGCAATTTAATTTAGTGAATCCGTATTTAAATATTTTCACCCTTGACCATCCTTTGCTTCTCATCTATAGCTGTTTTATTATCTTGATAAGATATTGAAAAAAACTTCTTTTGCTTCATCCTTAAGGATTTTTTGACCGGCCTTGTTCTTTACGTGGTTCTTTTCAAACGTTTGATTAACTTTTTGATTTTTTAGAAAGGAAAAGGGAGAAATGAAAAAATTACTTCTTGTTGGTTTGTCGGTTCTGATGGTTTTTTCATTCAGCCTCACGGCGGGCGCCAAAACGCTCAAGCTGGCCATGGATGCGGACCCGGTCTCCATGGACCCGCATGTACAGCTGTCAGGCGGTATGCTGCAGTATTCGCATCTGGTTTTTGATCCGCTGGTCCGGTGGAACAAGGCCGGCGGGGTCGATGCGCGGCTTGCAACAGAGTGGGAGCGGATCGATGATCTGACCATGCGGTTTTATCTGCGCAAAGGCGTAAAATTTCACAGCGGCAATGCTTTTACGGCCAAAGACGTTAAGTGGACCGTGGAACGTCTGAAAAAGAGTCAGGATTTCAAAGGGCTTTTTGAGCCATTTAAAGGGGTGAATATCGTGGATGATTACACTGCGGACATCATCACGGAAAAACCCTATTCTCTGCTGTTGAATATGGCTACGTATATTTTTCCGATGGACAGTCAATTTTATACCGGTACCGATGAGAGCGGGCAACCCAAAGACGCCATTGTCAAGATCGGCCCCTCCTTTGCCCTGACGCATGAATCCGGCACCGGTCCGTATACGGTTGCCGAACGGGAACAGGGAGTGAAAACCGTATTTCAAAAGTTTGCCCAATACTGGGATGACAAATCGCCGGGAAATGTCGATCAGATTATTCTCACGCCGATCAAGAATGATGCCACCCGCGTGGCGGCCCTGCTTTCAGGCGATGTGGATTTTATCATGCCCGTACCCCCGCAGGATTATAAGCGGTTGGAAGGGGATGCAAAAGCGAAGCTGGTGACCATGTCCGGCAGCCGGATCATCACCCTGCAGCTGAACCAGAAACGACGACCCGAATTCAAGAATGTAAAAGTCCGTCAGGCCATCGTGTATGCCGTGAACAACGAGGGAATCGTCAAAAAGATCATGAAGGGTACGGCAACCGTGGCCGGGCAGCAGGCACCGAAGGGGTTTGCAGGATACAAGGAAAACCTCGTACCCCGCTATGATCTGAAAAAGGCAAAGAAACTGATGAAGGAAGCCGGTTACGCCGACGGGTTCGAGTGCACCATGATCTCTCCCAACAACCGTTATGTAAACGATGAGAAAATCGCTGAAGCCGTGGTAGGGATGCTGGCCAAGATCAACATCAAAGTCAACCTCAAGACCATGCCAAAAGCCCAGTACTGGGATGAATTTGACGCACAGGTCGCTGATATCCAGCTCATCGGATGGCACCCGGATACCGAGGATTCGGCCAATTATACCGAGTTCCTGCTCATGTGCCCGAACAAGGAAACCGGTTACGGTCAGTACAACAGCGGCAACTACTGCAATGCCGAGGTGGACGATCTGATCATCAAAAGCCAGAGCGAAACCGATCTGGAAAAGCGGTCCCGGATGCTCCAGCGGGTTGAGCAGATTCTCTATGACGAGGCGGCATTCGTGCCCTTCCACTGGCAGAATCTGTCCTGGGCCGGTAAGATGAACCTGCGGATTGAGCCCATTGTCAACGTTCAGAATTTTCCATACTTCGGTGATCTTTATATTGAGTAGACGGGAGGTCGGTTTCGCGGGCAATCCGGTTGCCGTGCATCGGAAATCGGTTGCATGAAACGCAACTTTCCAATAAACTCTGAATTTGTTATCTTCCTGCTCTGCCCTTTTCCCACCGGGTGAAGGGCGTAGTAGGAAGATTTGCCGGTTTCCGGCAAATCAAAGCCGTTTTTTCAAGGGTATGGAATTTTGTCATGTTTGCATTTGTCGTCAGACGGATCGCTCAGGCCGTTTTCGTCATGCTCGTGATCGGGCTGATCGGCTTTTCCATCAAACAGCAGATCGGTGATCCGGTACGCGATATCGTCGGTGTATCCGTGTCCGTTGCTGAAAGAGAAGCGCTCAGGGAGCAGCTGGGCCTCAATGATCCGTTTTTAGTCCAGTACGGCCGGTTCCTGAAAAATGCGCTTCATGGGGACCTGGGCCATTCCTTTTTTTTCAAGAAACCCTGCCTCGACGTGATTCTGGCCAAAGCCCCGGCCACCATTGAACTGGTGCTGGTGAGCAGCCTGATGATCGTGATATTGTCCATACCCGTCGGAATGTATGCGGCCATCTATCCCAGACGGTGGTTGTCCAGGATCATCATGGGAATGAGTATCGTGGGGGTATCCATTCCGGTCTTTTTGACGGCGATTCTATTGATCTATCTGTTTTCCATTCAGTTGAACTGGCTTCCGTCATACGGGCGGGGGGAAACCGTTGCCCTTTGGGGATGGAACAGCGGTTTTTTTACGCTGGACGGGTTGAAACATCTGATCCTGCCCAGCGTGGCGCTGTCGTCCATCATGCTGCCGCTGTTCATACGGTTGATTCGCAGCGAAATGATGGAGGTCCTGGAAACCGAATATGTCAAGTTCGCCTGGGCAAAAGGCCTGCACCGTTGGCGGATCTGGCTGCTGCATGCGTTTAAAAACACCCTGTTGCCCGTGATTACGGTCGGCGGCGTGCAGCTGGGGATTCTGATCGCGTTTACGATCCTGACGGAAACCGTATTTCAGTGGCAGGGTATGGGATTCATGTTCCTCGAGGCGGTTGAGCGGTCTGATACATCGCTGCTGGTGGCCTATATCGTGTTTGTCGGGGCGTTGTTTGTGGTCGTCAACACCGTTGTGGATGTTATCTACGGACTGGTCAACCCTACGGTAAGGATTACGGGCAGGTCATGAAACACAAGTGGAGACGTTTCCAACAGTCGTATGTCTGGTACAGCTTTAAACGTGATCCGGTGGCGGTCGCCAGTTTTTCGGTGTTGTTTTTTCTGATCGTAATTGCACTGCTTGCCCCTGTAATCGCCCCGTATAATCCCTATGACATGTCGGTCATCGATATTATGGATGCCGAATTGCCGCCGTCGTGGATGGAAGAAGGCAGCCGGGATTTTATTTTCGGGACCGATATTCAGGGCAGAGATCTTCTCAGTACCATGCTCTACGGCATGCGGCTGTCGGTGTTCATCGGCTGCGGCGCCGTATTGCTTCAGGCCTTTATCGGGATTGTGATCGGCCTGATTTCCGGTTATGCCGGCGGAAAGACGGATGCAATTCTGATGCGGATTGCCGATGTGCAGCTGTCTTTTTCAACGCTTATGGTGGCAATCGTGATCAGCGCCATATTTCAGGTGGCATTCGGGGTGGGGCAGTATGAACAGATGGCCGTTCCCCTGTTGATCATCATCATCGGGGTGGCCGAGTGGCCTCAGTATGCCAGAACTGTTCGAGCCTCCGTGCTGGGCGAAAAAAAGAAGGAATATGTCGAAGCCGCCCGGGTGATCGGACTGAGCCCCGGAAGGATCATGGTGGGACATATCCTGCCGAATGCCATTTCGCCGGTTCTGGTCATCTCGACCATCCAGGTGGCCAATGCGGTGATGAGCGAAGCCGCGCTTTCCTTCATGGGCCTGGGGATGCCGGTCACCAAGCCGTCGCTGGGGTCTTTGATCAATTCCGGGTTTGAATATATTTTTTCAGGTTCCTGGTGGATCACCCTTTTTCCCGGCGTGCTGCTGGTGGTGTTTGTTCTGGTAATCAATCTTCTGGGAGACTGGCTTCGGGATGTGATGAATCCGAAACTGTACAAGGGGTAAACAAAGGTCCTGAACGGATGCGATATGAAGCATTTACTGGAAGTTAAAGATCTTGAGGTGACATTCGCCCTGCGGTTCGGGAATCTGACCGCCATCAACGGGATCAGTTTCACTTTGAACAGGGGCGAGCGGCTGGGCCTGGTGGGTGAAAGCGGGGCCGGTAAATCGGTGACCGGGTTTGCCGTTATCAATCTGATCAGCAAACCGGGATATATCTCCGGTGGAAGTATCCTGTTTGACGGTCAGGACCTGACGATTCTGCCCTATGACCAGATGCGTGATATTCGCGGGAATCGAATCAGCATGATTTTTCAGGATCCCATGATGACCCTCAATCCGGTGCTGACCATCGGTACCCAGATGGTGGAAACGCTTCAGGCGCATCGGAACATCTCCCGTAAGGCGGCTGAACGGATTGCTCTGGACAAGCTTCGAAAAGTACAGATACCCTCTCCGGAAAAACGGCTCAAGCAGTACCCGCACGAATTCTCCGGCGGCATGCGACAGCGGATCGTCATTGCCATTGCCCTTTTGTCCGATCCGGCCCTGATCATTGCCGACGAACCCACAACGGCCCTGGATGTGACCATACAGGCGGAAATCATGGAACTGCTGCTTGAACTGTGTGAATCCGAAGACATGGGCCTGATTCTCATTACCCATGATCTGGGCGTGGTCTCTCAGGTCACGGAGAATATTGCCGTGATGTATGCCGGCAAAATCGTTGAAACCGGGCCGACCGCTGATATTATCCAAGATCCGGCCCACCCCTATACCCAGGGATTGATACGGGCTCTGCCCGGCAGCCTTCAGGCCGGCACCCGACTTAATCAGATTCCCGGCATGATGCCGACGTTGACCGATATTCCTTCCGGCTGCGCGTTCCATCCACGGTGCCCGTTTCGAAACGCCGTATGTGAACAGCTGCCGCCGGAACTTATTCAACTTGCCGGCACCCGACGAACGGTTGCCTGCCACAGGGTGGCCGCTGAAATGGGCAGACCGGTGTCCGGAGATTTGAATCCATTTACAGGGACCCTTTCAGGTGAGTCCAACGGATAAACAGCATGATGGTGCATAACGACGCATTGTTGCGTTTGCAAAATCTGGTCAGGCATTTTGATATTTCCGGTGGTCTGCTCGAGCAGTTACATCTGGAAAAGGGTCGTATCACTCGAAAAAAAACCAGGGTAAAGGCAGTAAACGACGTCAGTCTCGGTATTTTCCCGGGAGAGACGTTGAGCGTTGTTGGTGAGAGCGGTTGCGGCAAATCCACTCTGGCCCGGACCGCTATAGGGCTTTATCCGCCCAACCGGGGCGAAATTTATTATCGGAACGATCGCATCGATCAACTGACCAGTCGACAGGTATTGCCCTACAGGGCCAAAATGCAGATGATATTCCAGGACCCTTATGCATCCCTGAATCCGAGAAAAACCGTTCGGCAGACCCTGGAAGAACCGGTTCGCTTTCACAACCCGCTTCTGGTTCGCAGCGAAATCAAAGACCGGACGGCCATGGTCATGGAACAGGTGGGGGTGGACCCCGCATGGGCGGGCCGCTATCCCCATGAATTTTCCGGCGGGCAGCGCCAGCGGATCAGTATTGCCCGGGCATTGATGGTGGACCCCGAGTTTATCGTCGCCGATGAGCCGGTGTCGGCCCTGGATGTGTCCATACAGGCCCAGATCCTGAACCTGTTGATGGATGCTCAGGAAAAACGAGGGCTTACCTATATGTTTATCACCCATGACCTCTCGGTCGTTGAGCATATCAGCACTCGCGTGGCCGTGATGTATCTGGGGACCCTGTGTGAAATCGCCCCGGCAGCCGAGCTGTTTCGGGCACCCCGCCATCCCTACACCCAGGCACTGCTCAGCGCTATCCCAAAGCTGGGAGGAAAAAGATACGGGCATATAAAACTCAGGGGCGAGGTGCCCACCCCCATCGATCTGCCCTCCGGATGCGTTTTTCACGGTCGCTGCCTGTATGCCGATGAACGCTGCAGCCGTGAAATTCCCCGTCTCCATCGACTCGATTCCGGCGCAAGGGCCGCATGCCATGCGGTAGAAGAAGGGCGCCTGTAAAAAATCTTGCCTAAATCAATTTATGAGTATATACTCATGACTAAACAGCAGAACAGCTGATGACTATTGAAGCATAAAAATTCAATAAAACCAATCCGAAGTATCCAAGTCATATTCATCAGGGCCTGAAAAAAACTGTCGGCCCTCGTAAAATCTTTACGGCGTTTAAATTTAATATTTCAAAGCGCGAACGGGTGATCCGGCAGGACCATCACTTTTCCTGGACTCAAAAAAATAATCGGGTTCTTGTTCAAATACCGTTTTAAGATAAGGGGTTGACTATCCGGAAATCTGTTTCCCCTGAGATTGGGCAACCGTAAGTATTTTCAAGCCATAAACAGCCTGGTTTTCAAGTTGTGTTTTCTGAAGGCGTATCCTTCTGTCTTCCACATCCCGGTTAAGATGGCCGTGAATCTAAACCAAAGCAATGTGGAAGCGTATGATTTCCCCGTAACGGCAGAGTCCCATTAATGCAAGGAGGAATTATGTTCAGAAAATCCTGGAACCCTTACCTGGCCGGAAGTCTGACGGGTATTGTGCTGGTGCTGTCCGTGCTGATCGCCGGTAAATTTTTTGGCGCTTCAACCACATTTCCCCGCAGCGCTTCGGTGATAGAGCGGGCTGTCGGAATCGACACCTCGAAGAATGAGTATTTTACGATGAAAAAGGGCAAGTACGGGCCGTCCTCCCTGCCGGACTGGCAGTTGATGTTTGTGATCGGCATTGCCGTCGGTGCATTCATTTCGTCAAAGCTGTCCGGGGATTTCAAGCTGCAGACGGTACCGGACATGTGGCACGAGAGATTCGGTCCCGGTGCGGTGGTACGAGGAATCGTCGCTTTTGTCGGCGGCACGGTCGCACTTGTCGGCGCCCGGCTTGCCGGCGGGTGACCCAGCGGGCATGGTCTGAGCGGTCTGGCTCAGCTTTCACTCAGCGGGTTTGTCGCGTTGGCCGCTTTTTTTGTCGGCGGGATGATAATGGCCAATCTGATCTACGGCATGCAAAGGAGGTAAACATGAGTCTGGTTTACGGCTTGATTACCGGTATCCTTTTCGGAATTTTAATGCAGAAAGCACAGGTGCTCAGATATGACAGACAGATCGGCGCGTTAAGGCTTCTGGACATGACCATCGTAAAATTCATGCTGAGCGCGATTATTGTCGCATCCATAGGTATTTATCTTTTCAGGGATCTGGGCCTGATCAAGCTGAGCATGAAATCGACCTCCATCGGGGCTCAGGTCGTCGGGGGGTTGCTTTTCGGTGCCGGGTGGGGGCTTTTGGGCTACTGCCCGGGAACCGCTGCCGGCGCGTTTGGAGAAGGCAGAATGGACGGGCTGTGGGGGATTCTGGGGATGCTGTGCGGCGGTGCTTTGTATGCCGAAATTCATCCCTTTATGGATGCCCATATCATCCGTATCGGAGACTACGGAAAAATCGGGTTGCCGCAGCTGACAGGGCTTAACCACTGGGTAATCATCCTGGTGCTTGCCGTGCTGTCAATTCTGCTGTTTCGATTTTTCGAAAGGAAAAAACTTTAAACATCCCTGCAGAATAAATTAAGGAAAATATGGCCGAGGTTGGACCAAACCCAAAATGCCTGTAAACAGGAAAGGATGGTCTTATGGGAGAAGAAATGGAGATCGGTTGCGCCCGCCCAACCGGCGGGCCTGTCGGAGAAGTAGTTGAAATGGAGTCAAATGAACCTCAAGCGGATGCAATGACAAAAAAGGAGGTCAAGACCATGATACAAGTTGGAAAGAAAGCGCCCGATTTTGCGGCCCCTGCCTATTACAATGGGAAATTCGTATCGGTGAAGCTGTCCGAATATCTGGGGAAATGGGTCCTGCTCTGTTTTTATCCGGGTGATTTTACATTCGTCTGAGCGACGGAAATTTCGGCAGTTGCCGAAAAATACGATACATTGCAAAATCTGGGGGTCGAGGTGCTGTCGATGAGCATCGACAGCGTTTTTGTGCATAAGATGTGGAATGACAATGAGATTTCAAAAATGGTCCAGGGCGGGGTTCCGTTTCCCATGCTGTCCGATGCCGGCGGAAAGGTCGGGAAAGTATTCGGGGTTTTCGATGAGGACGCGGGGGTCGAAACTCGGGGACGGTTCATCATCGACCCGGAAGGCGTTATTCAAGCCTATGAAGTCCTGACTCCGGCAATGGGCCGGAATGTGGCGGAAACATTGCGACAGTTACAGGCACTTCAGGTGATCAGAGACAGTAAGGGGACGGAAGCGACCCCGGCCGGTTGGAAACCCGGGAAAATAACCCTGAAACCGGGCCCGGATCTGGTGGGGAAAGTCTGGGAGGTCTGGAAAACGGAAATGGCGTTTGACTGACTATTTTACTTCTTAAAAACGAAAGGCCGTTACCTTTTCAGTTATAAGGGCAGCGGCCTTTCACGTTCTGCCCCCAGTGTGATATTAGCTTCCGTCCTCCGATTGAGCATTGAAAAAACAATCGGAAATTTTGTGAAATTGAAAAACTCATCTTTTTATTGTATAACAAACAAAAACTTGAAAGCCTCGGTTGAAAATAGTTTTAGACGACGGCTGAAACGTCCTGTTTCTGAAGAGGCATATTTTATTATGAATGATGTAAATTTTCCCCACCTTGTTGAATTTCTGAAGAAAGTTCTGCCGTTTAGCATGCTGACCGATGAAGATCTGAATCAGATCATTTCTGAAACAGAAATCGCCTTTCATCAACGCGGTGAGACCCTCGTTCGCATGGGTGAAAAACCCGGGAGTTACGTTTTTGTGGTTCAAAAAGGGGCGGTTCGGGTAACCATTACCGAAGCCAGCGGTTCGGAAATGCTCGTCGATATCCGGGGAGAGGGCGAGGTGTTCGGATTGACCAATCTGTCGAAATGTAAAGAGTCCCTGTTTAACTTTTCGGCCCAGGAAGATGTGTTGTTGCTGCAGATACCGGCGGAAACGGTTGAATGGGCCATGCAGGTCAGCGATCGTTTCTGCCGCTTTGTCAACGCGTCTCTTGCCAGAAATTTCAAGGCCATTAAAAAATCAGCCGAGGAACAGCTTGCCTTGCTTGAAAAGTCGGGCTCCTTTGATATCGACATGATTCTGACTCGCAAGCGGGTCCATGAATTGATGGAAAAGGACGTCCTGATCTGTGACCCGGAAACATCGGTTCGACAAGCAGCCGGTCAGATGAAAAAACGGAATGTATCCTCAATCGTGGTGTGCAGGGAAGGCGCGTTGTCCGGTATTGTAACGGATTCGGATCTGCGGAATTATGTTCTGGCCGAAGGCCTGAGGCCCTGTACCCCGGTTTCGGACATCATGAGCGCTCCCCCTCACACGATACCCTATGAGGCATCGGCCTTCGATGCGTTGCTGCTGATGAGCCGATTCGGCATCAGCCAGGTCATGGTGACGGATAACCTCCGGCTTGTCGGGATCATCAGTGATCATGATATCCAGATGGAGATGGGAAGTTCACCGGTAGGATTGATCGGAACCATTGATAAAGCCCGGACACTGGGTGAACTGGTAACCCTGCGCCCGCATATCGACCGGATACTGCACATCATGATGCGACGCAGCGATTCGGTGAAACCCATGGTGGATCTGATCGCTCAGATCAATAACCGGGTGACGGGTCAGATGGTTCACATCGTGCAGAACCAGATGCTCAAGGAAGGATTGGGGCCGCCGCCGGTACCGTACTGCTGGCTGACCATGGGAAGTGAAGGCCGGGGCGAGCAAACCCTGTGTACGGATCAGGATAATGGAATCATATATATGGATGCCCTTGATGCTGACGCCGAAAGAACCGGACAATGGTATCTGCGTCTGGCCGAAAGGGTGGTGGACGCACTGGTGAAATTTGGTATCCGACGGTGCGCCGGCGGCATCATGGCCAGTAATCCCCAATGGTGCCGGCCGGTCAGCGAGTGGCAGGCGCTTTTTACGCAGTGGATCAATACGGCGGATCCGTTCTCATTGAAAATGGCAACCATCTGTTTCGATTTACGATGTATCAATGAAAATTTTGAGCCCGCGAATATGCTTAAAGAGGAGATCTGCCGGGTTGTCGGGCAGAACATCGGATTTTTAAGACGACTTGCCGGGCATGCGTTGCGCAATCGGCCGCCGTTGAGCTTTTTTCGTCAGTTTGTCGTGGAAAAAGCCGGCGCCCATAAAAATCAGCTGAATTTGAAATTAAGAGGGATGACTCCCATCGTCGACGCTGTTCGGGTAATGGCGCTGGAGGTTGGCACAACGAAAACCAATACGCTGGACCGTCTTCAGGAGATTGAAGCCGCTGGAATGGTCGATCCGTCTTTCGGTTCGGAGATCCGGGATGCTTACGATTACATCAATTTCATTCGAATCAGCTGTCATCTGAAATTGAATAAAATTACAAACCTGCCGACAAATTTCGTAGATCCTCGGCTTCTCACCCATATCCAGAAAAATATGCTCAAAGAAAGCTTCGCCGTGGTGAGACGGTTGCAGGAGATAATTGAATCCCGGTACCAGACAAGAGTGATGCCGGCGGAGGGAGTATGATCCGCGAAATTCTTCCGTGGCTCAAAAATCGGTATCTTAAAGTTCGAAACCACTATAAATCCCTGCCGTCCGGTGCCCGGATGAATTTGACGGCAAGAGATTCCATTAACATGTTTCAATCGGCCAGATACGGTCGGTATGCGGTGTTTGATGTTAAAACCACCGGTTTTGATATGACCCGGGATCGAATCGTCGCCATCGGTGCCGTTCGAATCGAAAACGGTCGAATCCGTCTGGGGCAGAGCTTCAATCGAACCGTCAATCCTGCAATACAAATGTCTGAGGAGTCGGGCAAGGCTCACCGGAGCGGTCCTCAACCCGCTTTATCGGTTTCCTCTGCCGGCAGTGTCGTCAATGCGTTTCTGGAATTTGCCGGCAGGGACATCCTTGTGGCCCATTGCGCCGAGGTTGGCGCCGGGTTTTTGAATCGCTTCATGAAGCGACGGTATGGATTCGGGCTCCAAAACATCGTGTTGGATACCATGGCGCTGAGCCGTAATTTTTTATTGCCTGATGTTGATTTAAATTCTGCATGGTGGAACAAGACGTTCGGCGCAGGGAGCAATCGTCGAACGCAGCCTCGATACAATCTGGATGAGCTGGCGCGATACCTGGGCATTTTGATCCGCAACCGGCATTCGGGGATCGGAGACGCCCTTGTTACCGGCATGGTATTTCAATGCATTCTGGCGCAAGCCGAAAAACGGCGCATGGACCGCCTGGCCCACTTAATCTCCCTGGGCGGTGTGTAATTAAGCGACGTTTCCGTTAAATCGCCGGGCTCAATGACCTTTCTTTCCCTCCCCTTTTCTGATTTTAGAATCCTTTAAGATACTGAATGCTTTATGAATTCAGGTAATTAAAACTTCGCCTTCCTTGAATTCGGAAAATCATCCGGATTCCGAATGCACACCTTGTAAGTTTTCCCTCGGGGTTAAAGCCTTAGTTACTGAATTTTAAACCTATTTATTCGATTGAGTCGGGAAAGATAAAAAAAGAGCTTGACATTTTTTCAATATCATCATAACACGGTATTATCGTGTTAAAGTCAGGGGGTATGTATCAAATTCGCTTTGTGGCACATAGCTCGTTACTTAACCCAATTATTTGAAAAACAGGAGGCCTATCGTGAAAAGTTCGGGAAGAGTGCTTGAGGTACCGCAGCGTAATTACGGAACACTGAAAAATTACATCGATGGGGAGTGGGTGGACTCGGAATCTCCGGATTCTCTGGAGGTGGTGGACCCGGCCCTGGACGAGGTCATTGCGATCGTACCCAAGTCAACAGCGGATGAGGTGAACAAGGCGGTTGAGATCGCGCAGGAAGCATTTTACGATTGGCGTGAAACCCCGCCGACCAAACGCCAGCAGTACATGTTCAAATTAAAAGCGCTTCTGGAAGCCAATTTCGAGGATCTTTCCCGAACCATCGTTCAGGAAATCGGCAAGTCCATCCATGAAGCCCGCGGAGAAATGCGACGTGCGATCGAAGAAGTAGACGTTGCCTGCGCCGTGCCGAGTCTGATGCAGGGGTATCTGGCCCAGGATATTTCCCATGGAATCGATTTGCGAGCCGTCAATGTACCGCTGGGCGTATTCTGCATGATCCCGGCATATAATTTTCCGGCGCTGGTTCCCATGGAGTACCTGCCCTATGCCGTGGCCACGGGGTGTACCTATATCGTCAAGCCCTCCACCGAGGTGCCGCTGACAACCACCAAGATTTTCAGACTGATCGATGAAGCCGGTTTTCCGCCGGGCGTTGCCAATCTGGTTCAGGGCAGCCGCGATGTAACCAACGCGTTGATTGACCATCCGTATGTAAAGGGTATGTCTTTTGTTGGTTCCTCTCGTGTCGGTAAAATACTTTACCAGCGAACGACGAATCTGTGCAAACGGGCCCAGGTCGCCGGCGGTGCCAAAAACCATTTTGTGGTCATGCCGGATGCCGATCTGGACAAAACCGTGCCGGCCATCCTGAGTTCCTTTTTCGGTTGCGCGGGGCAGCGCTGCCTGGCCGGTTCGGTGCTGGTACCGGTAGGCGATATCTATGAACCCCTGAAAGAAAGACTGGTCGAAGCGGCCTCCAGAATGAAAATCGGTTACGGCCTCGACGAAAATAATGAAATGGGAACCATGGTATCCAAGGAGCACATGCAGGATGTGATCGGGTACATTGAAAAGGGCATAGAAGAAGGTGCCAGACTGCTGCTGGACGGCCGAAAGGTGAAGGTGGAGGCGTGCCCGAACGGCGCGTTTGTCGGCCCGACGATTTTTGATGAATGCAATTCGGACATGACCATTGTAAAAGAGGAGATCTTCGGACCGGTGGCCAGCATTGTTCGCGCGGCGGATCTGGATGAGGCCATTGAAATGACCCGAAAGAGCGAATTCGGTCATTCGGCCATGGTGTTCACCACCAGCGGTAAAACAGCCCGTGCGTTTGAATACCGTGCGGACGTCGGAAATGTTGGTGTCAACATCGGTGTGGCCGCCACTCAGGCCATGGCCACCCTGGGCAGTATCAAGGAATCCTTTTACGGAGATCTGCACGGACGGTCCGAATCCATTAAATTTTTTACCGATCGCAAGATCATTATCAGCAGGTGGTTTTAATATGGAAATTACAAATTTTGGACAAGCACTTCAGTTGGCCTTGAAATTGGAAGACGCGGCGATCGAGGGCTACGATCAGGCGGCCCAGAACGCACACGACGACGCTCTCAGGAATCTGTTCGCGGAATTTTACGAATCCAGCCAGAAACGGCGGAAAACCATTCTGGCCATATACAATGAGAACGTGGATTCGGACATGGACAGTGGTATTTTAGCGCCCATCAAGCCGATGGACGGCACGGAATACCTTGATAAAGCTGCAACACTGGAAGATCTGGAAAAAAATGCGGAGGCTTTTTACAACGATTTTCTGAAACGCCTGGATGCCAGTCCGCGCAGCGTCGTCCGGCGGATACGGAAAATGTCCGAGGAAAACGCGACGCGACAGGTGAAACTGAAAGATCGTTCGGATTCATAAAAACGGTCTTTCCGTGTACGAAATATATGGGGATGGCGTTCGGCGCTCAACGATCCGTGCAGGCAGCAAACTGCCGGCCCATCCCTCAACCAGCAAAACAAACAGAAAGGAGGGCGCATACACAAAAACAGTCGATAGACGTAAATGGCGTGAAGAGGTTTCCGAAAGGTTGATCGCGGCCCGATTCCATTACTTAAGTAAAAGCTGATTGCCGGGGCGCCGATCGCCGGTATGTTCTTTGAAACAATTCGGGTGTAATATTCCTGAATATATGAATTGCACTGAATCCTCTGAAAAATTAAACAGCTCCATCTCCACCTGTAGTTGAATATTCTGATGGCTTTGCGCAAATTCAGTTGTGAAGTCAAAGTCTAACCGTCAATGAATAAAAAAGGGGAGGTAACATGTTTGGACTGCCGCTAAAAACAACACTAATGGTTTTTGGATTTCCCTGTTTCTGGCTGATCTATACAGCTGTTTTTCTGATGATCACAAGAAACTGGAAAGATAACCCGCAGAATCGGAAAGGAGGCAGCGTATGAATCCAACTGTACTCGCGTTTCTGGTTCTGTATTATCTGGTCGTGCTGGGGATAGGCTATTGGGCCGTACGTCGCGGAGCCGGTGAAGATCTTGAAGGGTATCTGCTCGGCGGTCGGAAGATCGGTCCTTTTACCACAGCCCTTACCCTGCAGTCGACGGCGATGAGCGGGTATATGTTTCTAGGGGCAGGGTCCGCAGGATATGCGCATGGTTACTGGGCGTGCTGGTATGCGGCCGGAGATATCGGCGGCGGTATGATGAACCTTTCGGTCATCGGTCGACGAATGCGCAAGCTTTCCCAGATTTTTGGCGCTTTAACCTCTATTGAATATCTCGAGGCCCGGTACCCGCATCCTTTCCTTCGATTATATTCCGCGGTCATGGCCATATTTTTTCTGATGTTCTATGTCCTGGCACAATTCATTGCCGGCGGCAAAGGCATGGAAATCGTTACCGGGTTGCCCTACTGGGCGGCCCTGCTCATTGCCGTGGGCGTCATCATCTGCTACACCTTCATGGGGGGCTATTTTGCGGTGGCCTACACGGACCTGTTTCAGAGTCTGGTGATGCTGTTCGGCATGATATGGATTTTTGCCGCCACGCTGTCGGCCGTCGGCGGCTGGTCGACGGCAAATGCCGCCCTGGCTCAAATGGATCCGACCCTGTTGTCGACCTGGGGCCGGGGACTGGAATTCCAGGGAAAGTGGGGCCTGGTGGCCGGTGCCGTGCTGGTGTTTTCGATCGGTTATATGGGATGGCCCCATGTCGTTACGCGAAATCTGGCCATGAACGATCCCAAATCGGCCCGAACGGCCGGCGTGTACTCGGTGCTGTGGAACCTGTTTTTTGTGACCACCCCTTATCTGATCGGTATCTTCGCTATCGTGCTTTTCCCGAAACTGGCCGACCCGGAACTGGCGATCATGAAAGTCGCTACGGAGCTGCTGCCCCCGGCCGTAACCGGAATCGTCATGGCGGCCATCATGGCGGCCATTATGTCCACGGCCGATTCGCTGCTGCTGCAGACAGGCACCTTTGCCTCCCGGGATATCTACCAGCGGTTTCTCAATAAAAATGCCAACGAGAGTCAGATGGTCTGGGTATCGCGAGCCCTTGTCCTGGCAATCGGTATTGTCGGGTATTTCGTGGCGCTGCTGAAGCCGCCCAGTGTTTTCTCGATCGTTATTTTCGCCACGTCCGTGTTCGGGAGCGCTTTTCTGCCGGTCAATTTTTGCGCGGTCTGGTGGAAAAAAGCGAACGTCCCCGGAGCCATGTCTTCCATCATAGGTGGTTCCATAACCGCCATCGTGTGGCAGATGGCGGGCCTGGACGGTGTGACGGCCGTACATCCCATGTTTGCAGGGACCATTGTTTCGACGGTCCTTATCGTTGCGGTCAGTTTGCTTACTCAGCAAATCGCCCCCGTACCGGATCACATTCTCGCGGCCATGGATGAGACAGCCAAACTCGGACCCATTCCGAAGAAAATGATTATGGGCGCCGATCACAGGATCAGCTCCGAAGCTTCCCAGATTGGTAAAATCCTGGGGGCGAGTGAAGGGTAAAGCAGCTCATGCGCGTACGAATTGACGCTGTCAGACAGAATATATCTCCCGTACAGGCCGAGAGCAATATCCGACGGGTTTGCGAAGATTTCGTTCCGCAGGTCCAGAAAAAGCTGTATTATCCTTACTTCTGGGCCGAGTTCGAATATTCGGTAAACGTGTTGATAAAGGGCCGAAAGCAATTCAATGCGAATTGTGTGGTCGATTTGATCAATCGGGTGGCTGCGGTGACGGATTCCTTTGAAAGCGAAAGCATCCTTGTTCCCACCGAGTTTGTGCTGAGACATCAGGCGAACACGGAAGAGGCGATTCAACTGGCAAAAAGCAGTCTGGTTCAGCAGGTGATGCTGAAAATGAAAAGCCTTCTCTACCCTGATATCAAAATAATGCAACATTCGGTGGTATACAAACCTTTCTGGATACTCAAATGTGAAAGCACGAACGGGGAGGGACACATTCGTGTGTTGCTGGATGCCGTCACAGGGGGATATGAAATACTTAACCATACACCTTGCCGGGAGAGTGTCGGTCTTGAAGCCTGTTAACCGGTTTCGACGGAACGCTGAACGGATTCAGGCAGGCATGCATATCTTTTCGGTGCAATGATGGTGTTTCGAAGGCGGGTTAACCTGCCTTAATGCGGGGGGCGGGGCGGAAATTCCCCCCCCTCCTCAAATTCCCCCCCGGCCCCCGCATCGAAACCGTTCGTGAACAGACGGCGAAACGGTAAAAGGCATTGGAACTTTTTCCGTTAAAAGCTGTCAAAACAAAGTATAGACAGGTATATATCCTATGTCTTTATTCGTCTGGCTGTTACCAGGTGTGCTTGTTTTGGGTATTGTTGTCCGAAAAATAGGCCTTCCGAGGCTTAAAAAAACGGGCTGGAAACGGATTATCGATCAAAGTGAAAAATTACGGGCTCGAGGTGATTTTATAAAATCGGACGGGGTACTGGAAAAAGGGTTGGACAAATATCCGCAGTGTCCCGAACTCTATGTTCATTATTATCTGTGGCACTCCAATGCCGGTGATCTGGCGAAAAAATTTCGCGTGCTGGAACGCGGCTATCGCCAGACTTCTGATCCGGCCCTTGCTTTTTTTATGGGGGTTTCGTATCTTGAGGAGGGAGATTTTATCAAGGCCAGGGCGTTTCTGCAAACAGCCGCCAGCCGTCGATACATGATTGAAAAACGAATACCGCTGCTGGTTCAACTTTATTATGAAGAAGGTGATTTCAAGAAAGCAGAGAAGGCCTATATCGATTTTTACAGGGAGATATATGAAGATATTTCCGAACCACGCGATATGCTGGCGCTCCAATCTCCGCAGGATCTGATTTTGTATGTGCTGATACAAAAGGCCCTGAAAAAGCCATGGTGGGACACGATGGGTCTGGCCCCGGTGACCGGCGTTCACGCCGATATGGGATGGCAGGATTACCTGTTCAAACTCAGGGAAGAAATGAATAATCTGAAACCTGCCGTTACCGGCATTTACGGATGGCCTGAACGGTTTAATGAGCGCCGGCGGGAATTTTATCGCAGGCGTATTGATTTAATCGAAACATACATTAACGGCAGTGAGCAAAAGCTGGCAGGATGAAATCTCAAAAACACACCTCTTTAACCGGTTTATGGAATCCTGTAGTTGAAGGTCTGGCACCGTACACACCTGGAGAACAGGTTGAAGGCGAAGGGGTCGTTAAACTCAATACCAACGAGAATCCCTACCCGCCGTCACCGCATGTGATTGACATCATCGGAAAGCGGGCGGACGAGACCCTTCGTTTGTATCCGGATCCGGAAGCGAAAGAACTGAAATCGGCATTGGCGGATTTTCATGAAATCGATGCGTCCCAAATTTTTGTCGGCAACGGGTCCGATGAAGTGTTGGGGATGATTTTTTCAGCCTTGTTTCATCGCTCCAGCCCCCTGCTTTTCCCGGATGTCACCTATGGATTTTATCGCGTATTTTGCCGCCTGTTCGGTCAGCCCTGTCGGGAATTGCCGCTGACGGAGGGCCTTGAGTTGAATCCCGCCGATTATCTTGCGTCAAACGGGGGGATACTGTTTCCCAACCCAAACGCCCCGACGGGGTTGATGCTGTCGTTGGATCAGATTCGTTTTATCGCCGATAAAAATTCTGAATCCGTTCTTGTCGTGGACGAAGCCTATATCGATTTCGGCGGGGAAACGGCTATGGTTTTGCTGAAACGATGCCAGAATCTGGTGATCGTGCGCACGTTTTCAAAATCTCGAGCCCTGGCCGGGTTGAGGATCGGATACGCCGTCGCTCATCCGGTTTTGATCGATGCTCTGGCGCGGGTGAAAAATTGTTTCAACCCCTACCCCCTGGACCGTCTGGCGATTGCCGCCGCCGCGGCTTCCGTAAAGGACCGAGCGTATTTTAATAAAACCCGTCGACAGATTATGTGCACACGGGAGCGGACCGCAAGAAAACTGAAAGAAATCGGATTTCATGTCGTTCCGTCATGTGCCAATTTCGTGCTGGCGTCGCATCCTGTCGTGTCGGCCGAAAAAATTAAAAATGAACTCCAGAAGAAACAGATATGGATACGCCATTTTAAAGCCCCCCGTATCGAAAACTATGTGAGAATCACGATAGGCACTGATCGGGAAATGGATATCTGCGTCAATGAAATACAAAAGATTGTCGATTGAAACAACCTGCCTTGAAGCAGGCTGACAGTCGGTGCAGAGCAAAAACTATAGGGAAGCAGCCACCGATTGACGGATTCGTCAACGGCGTGGACGCGATGGCATATCGAATGTTTGATAAGTTTTCCGATAACGCATGGTTTTCCGGAGCGATAAAATAGGTATTGACAAGCTGTATGATAATAATATACCTTTTTCAAGATGCAGTAAACGAACTTTCATAAATGCAAAGGATACCGGAGAATGCTTGTTAAACGCTACGCCGCCCCCATTCGGGAGCAGGCGGCAAACAATATTCGTGAGGCCATAATTGAAGGATTATACGTTCCGGGTCAGCGGCTTCTGGAGAAGGAGCTCTGCGAACGCACCGGCGTCAGTCGAACCTCGGTTCGAGAGGCGTTGCGACAGCTGGAAACCGAGGGCATCGTCAAAATGATTCCGAATCAGGGACCGTCCGTGGCAACCCTGACTCTGGAAGAAGCCCGGGAAAATTACGAGGTCCGGGGGGCTCTTGAATGCTATGCCTTCAAACTTTTCAATGAGCGGGCCACTTCCGATCAGCTCAAAGCCCTCGTTGATTTTACCCAGCGGTTGGAAAAAGCGTATAAGGCCGGCAAATCAAGCGACATCGTGAGAATGAAAGATCAGTTCTACGAGCTTCTGATGGACGGATGCGGCAATAATCTGATTCGTAAATTTTTACGAACGATTAACTCGCGGACCGCTTTTTTGAGAAAGATCACTTTGTCATGCAGCGATCGGCATGCCCGAAGCATTGCGGAAATTAAAAAAATCGTTGAATACCTGGAACAGCGAAATGGTGAAGCAGCCTATCAGGCATGCCTTGAACATATTATAGAAGCACAGACCTTCGCGCTGAAGATGCTTGAAGAAAAAATGTCACAATGATGGATAGGTTGAACTATTAACCGTTCTTCTTTTTTTGCAGATACAGTCTCAGAACGTCCCATAATCCGGGCGGTTTCAAAACAGTTCCCGCCCATCCCCCCTTCTGTAATTCATACTTCCTGCATATTTTTTAAAAATAATTAAAATAAGGATTGACATGCATTTTTTTTATATGTATGACGATATTACGAGCATACAGTAGGATGCATTGTTAATGTGATGCGTCCTTAACTTGTATAAATTAAACGATTATTGAAAAGGGAGGTACACTAAATGGAGGCATCTGAAATAAAACGCCTGGACAAGCTGCACATCATGCATTCGTGGTCGGTGAACGAGTCCTTGAGCCCGAAACTCATCGATGACGCCGAAGGAATCTATATAATAGATTCAGACGGCAACCGGAGCATGGATTTTTCGTCGCAGATGAAATGTGTTCTTGCCGGCTATAAACATCCAACCATTATTGAAGCCATCCAGAAAAGAGCGGAAAAGCTGCCTTTCATTGGACCCGCATTTGCGCATGAATCCCGTTCATTGCTGGGCCAGCGCCTGGCCGAGATCACCCCCGGGGACTTGAAGCGATTCTTTTTCACTCTGGGTGGCGCGGATGCCAATGAAAACGCGGTAAAAATGGCCAGAGCGTACACGAAAAAACATAAAATCATGGCCTTTTACCGGTCCTATCACGGCGCGACTTACGGGGCGGTTACGTTAACCGGTGATCCCCGCCGGCCGCCGGTGGAACCCGGCATTCCCGGTGTTGTACGCCTGCTCAATCCCTACTGCTACCGGTGTCCCTTCGGCCAGACATATCCGAAGTGCAACCTTCAGTGCGCGGAACACGTCGCCGAGGTGATTGCTTATGAAACGCCTGAAACCATTGCCGCATTTATTATGGAGCCGATCATAGGCGCCGGCGGCGTGATTATTCCGCCGGATGGATATCTGAAGCGGGTGAAAGAGATCTGTGAGGAAAACAACATTCTTGTAATCGCTGATGAGGTCATGACCGGATTCGGCCGTACCGGCCGATGGTTCGGAATGGAGCACTGGGATATTAACGCGGATATCATGACCATGGCCAAGGGCCTGACCTCTGCATATATTCCGCTGGGTGGTGTCGCGATTTCAAAGAAAGTTGCCGATAAGCTTGAAAAAGAGATGCTTTACTGTGGATTGACCTATGCCGGTCATCCGCTGTCCTGTGCCACGGCCCATGCTGCCATCGGTGTTTACCAGCAGGAAGGACTGATGGAAAACTCCCGTGATCTGGGCAAGGTGCTGCATGCAGAACTCGAACAGATGCAGCAGCGGCATCCGTGTATCGGCGATGTCCGGTGCAAGGGCCTGTTTGCCTGTCTGGAACTGGTCAAAAACCGGGAAACCAAGGAGCCGATTGCACCATATAATGCAAAGGGCGAAGCAGCGGCATTGACGAAAAAGATCACCGGCATGCTGGCGGCAAAGGGAGTTGTAGCCCCTCTGCGCTGGATGTTTCTGCCGATATCTCCGCCGCTGTGCATCACCGAAGAGGAGTTGAAGCAGGGCCTTGCCGTGGTCGACGAAGTGTTGGGTGAGGTGGACGCGATGGTGGAAGAGTGATCCCGGAGGGTGTCACGGTGATCAGGAAATGCGGGTAAGCTTTCCGGTA
>Ga0272441_10003272_pt1 | contig 31031 bp, 23 predicted proteins | sample SSMProp6N_FD_193582 | JGI IMG/M metagenome (GOLD analysis project Ga0272441, IMG submission 193582) | Marine sediment archaeal communities from Little Sippewissett salt marsh, Falmouth, MA, United States - SSM-Prop-6N | ecosystem: Environmental > Aquatic > Marine > Wetlands > Sediment ... | reverse complement strand
TTCAGGCATGGAGCCTTTGTTGAAGGCAATAACCGGTGTGCCGCAAAGCATGGACTCGGCCACGCTTAATCCAAAGGGTTCTTCGAAATTGATAGGATGCAGCAGCGCATAAGCTCCGCCGAGCAACGTATCCCGCTCTTTGGGTCCTGACGGCCCCAAAAAAATGATGTCATCGTTGTTTATAAACGGTTCTACCTTCTCCTTGAAATAATCCTGATCCTGTATAATTCCTGAAATAATAAGTTTCATTCCCGCCTTTTTGGCAATTTGTATGGCCTCAAAGGTACCTTTGTCATGATGAATTCTTCCAAAATAAAGCAGGTATTCGCCTGGCTGCTCAATAAACGTGAATTCTCCGGTTTTTATGCCATTATAAACCGTTGCAATGTAGTTCAGTTCCGGAGAGCGGTCAGCGTCGCTGATTGACACGTAATAACCGGTATCATTGTATTCTTTGAAAACCGGAATAATTCTGGGTGAAGAAAACCCATGTATCGTTGTTACCATTGGAGTACTAACCAAACGGGAATAAGAGAGAGGTAAAAAATCGTAATTATTGTGAATAATATCGAACCTGGCTGCCTGTTCCATCATATGGCCGATATGAAGGCATTCCCATGCCTTGGGTTCCAGGGATTTGTCCTCCTCATAAGGCTGTTCACAAATATATTCCAGTTTCCCCTCGGTAAGAGAATTTCCTGTAGCAAAAAGAGTGACATCCATTCCGCGTTGAACCAACCCTTCGGCGATATTAGAGGAAATCTGCTCCCAGGGCCCATAATGGCGGGGAGGAGTTCTCCAGCAAATAGGAGCTAACACTGCAATCTTCATCTTATACCGCCGGTCTAGAATGGTTCAAACAAAGGTCCACCAGATCTTCTATCACTGCGGTACCGGCACACATAACGGTATCAGCACCCCCCCAGTATATCTTTACGGTACCGTCACTTTCAGGAACCGCACCGCAGGAAAATACCACATTATGAACATATCCTGTAATCTCATATTCCTCTTCAGGCTGCAGTATCCAGCTGTCCCCGACACCAAGTATCCTGGATGGATCCTCGAGATCGTGAAGCGCGGCCCCGAGCCTGTATATGGAGCCGTCCATGGTTGGAAAAACACCATGATAAATACTCAGCCATCCTCTGTCGGTTTTAAATGGAGGCGCTCCCGGACCGATCTTCATCTCGTCCCAGTGATATTGAACCGGTTTCATTATCAGCCGGGACTCTCCCCAGAATCTCAGATCAGGGGAATAGGAGATCCATATGGACCAGGGACTGATCTCAGAATGGGGCCTATCGAGGCGTACATAATGGTTGTTAATTTTTTCGGGAAATAGTACCACATTGCGATAATCCGCCTCCGTGATGAGGGAAAGCCTTTCAACTGTTTTAAAATCGGTCGTCTTTGCCAGTCCAATCCGAACACCGCACCTGGAATAGGCACTGTAGGTTATCAGGTACTCCCCATTTATACAGGTGATTCTTGGATCTTCAATCCCGTACTCTTCATATTCCCTGAAAATGCCCTCCTGTGCAGGTGTCATAAACGGTTTGCCCGATGAATGAAATGTAAAACCATCCTCACTTTCCGCGATTCCCAGAATTGAACGTCCATTGTCTCTGTGGGACCGGAATATCATGATATACCTGCCCTCATACTTACATACTCCTGCATTATGTACGGTTGCCACAGGATAAGGGATGTCTTTCTTTGTCAGAATTGGGTTCTTTTCGTATCTTTCAACAATCGGCATGGGACATCTCCATTGTTCCGGATTTGCGTTACTCATGCGCAAGGAGTACAGTTAAATGGGCAATATGGTACGCCAGGGTACTCTCTGCCCCCTGATTTACGCTTACTCCGCTCCCTTCAAGTCCGTCGCAGCATCCATGAGTTTCGAAGTCGTAGAGCGGCATCCCCAGCTCATTGTCGCCAAGAAACCACATGCAGGATTTGGACATCATGCGGGCATACTCGGTGTTCCCGGTAACAAAATATGCCTGATAATACATCAAAACCATTGCCATGGCATCAATGGGCTGCTGGGCGTATTTCGAGGGATCCCCGCCTTTTTCATACCAGGAATCACTGCCGACAAGTGACAGATAATCCTTCCGAAAAGCAACTGTTCCTAGAAACTCCATTGACTCAATTGCGGTAGTCAATACCTTTTTCTTTCTTCTGATTTCATATGAGTGAAGCAGGGCCAGGGGCATTATACCATTTGCATAGGTGATTTTTGATTCGAACCACCGCCAGTCCGGTTCTTTTATGCTATCATACATGCCGATTATCATCTGTGTGAGCCTGCTTAGTTCCTTGATAATGCCCTCATCCGCAGATGCATAATGGAGATAATGAGCGATACCGATTATCGTGTAGGCTATGCCGCGGAGAGATTTCATTGCTTTGAAATGGGGACTGGCCTTCAGAAACATATCTGTGGACAATTTGCGATAGGCATCGTTAGGGGCAAATCGAATAAGATATCCCAGAGCCCAGATGGTTCTGCCAAAACTGTCTTCCGACCCAATCTCATCTAAATAGTTTCTGCTGAAACTCAGGAAATTCCTGAACGTACCGTCATCGTTCTGCATGTAGTCTATAAAGCCAAGATAACCATTCATGAGCTCCAGAGCTTCGTCCAGCTGTTTTTGCCTGTAGGCCATAGCGCACAGCAATAAGGCCCGCGCGTTATCATCCAAACAGTAACCCTCATGATAATTGGGAACGGTGTAATTGGCATGTTGAAGCATCCCCGTATCATCCGTCAGTTTTCTAATATGCGTCAGGTGAAATTCCGGCAATGCCAGCGGATTGATTATTGTATCTTCTACAGGGGGAGGCCCGGTCCACTGTTCATGGACTTCGGATATAAGATTAATGTATTGGCACCCAATCTCAGGCCAGCTCATCCTGCGGCCGTATGTATGGGCTTTCATTCGGATTTCATCCAGTAAACCCGGCTCGCTGAACAGCTCGTTTAAAATCGCCGCAAGTCCCTTGGAATCACCGGGCTTGAACAGCCTGCCTCTTCCATCGGCTAAAAGCTCCTGGGCGTGCCAGAAATTTGTTGCCACCACCGCCGACCCTGCACCGATAGCGTAGGATAGGGTTCCGCTGGTAATCTGTGCTTTTTTCAGATTGGGAATTACATAAATGTCCGTTGCTGCCAGGTAGCTGAACAGTTCTTCATTTGAGGCGAAACGGTTAAAAAAATGAACGTGACGTCTAAGATTATTCTTTTCAACCAGGGAAAGCAAATAATTGCGGTATTCTTCTCCCGATGACTTAATTACTCCTGGATGGGTTTTTCCAAGAACAATGTAAAGCAGTTCCGGATGCTTTCCAACCGCCTCAGGCAAAGCATTGATCACCGTTTCAATTCCTTTATCCTTGCTCAGCAACCCGAAGGTGAACAGAGATTTTTTTCCTGTCAGATTCAGTTTCTTTTTAAAACTCTCTCTGTCTGTATAATTAAACACAGGAACGCCGTGATGGATAATTGAAATCTTATCCGGCGCTATATTATAACTGTCCTCAAGAAAATCGACGGCGCGCCTGCTCATAACCACAAGTTTTTCCGCCCGTTTCCCGATTTCCTGGACAATTACTTTTTCATTGTAAGAGGGATTTTTCAATACAGTATGGAGTATGGCTACCAGCGGTTTTTCCAGTCTTTTGATAAGAGGAAGCAGGTATAGTCCGTTATCACCGCCAAAGATGCCGTACTCATGCTGTAAAACACAAACATCAGCGTCGCTGAAATTGATGTATTTTGCAGCCTGCAGATAATCCTTCTGCTGGGCATCTCTGATCTGGAACTTCACTATCTCAGGGTAATCATAGGTCATGTTATAATCGTTGAGGGCAACCACGTACGCTTCGGCTTCGATACTTCTTTCACTCCTGCTGCAGCTCAATGACTCCACAAAGTCTCTGGTAAACGTTGCGATTCCACATTGCCGGGGAACGTAATTACCAATACAGGCAATTTTAATTTTTTTAATGGGTTCCTCCTTTTAATCGAGGGAAAAAAGAAGAGTAAAAGTTATAATTCAAAAAATAACCCCTGTTTCTTCTTGTATTCTATTTGCTTCCGTATGTATTCACTCTCCAGCCGTTCAACCTTTCGGTTAAGCCTGTCTACTTCGGTCTGGAGATTCATAATCCTGTTTCGCATAGACAGTATTACTTCGATGCCCTCTTTATTTATGCCCAGGTTTTTATACAGGCGAATAATCCTTTTCAATCTCTCTAGTTCCTGAAGTTCTATGTATTGTTCATCCTTTTCCTTTAAAATCGTTATCAGCCCGAAATCGGCAAACTCTCTGCACTCTTCTATCCGAATTTGAAAATGGATGGAAACTTCTCTGAGAGAAATACAATCCTTTATTCGTATCATACTATTTGTCCTTTTTCCCTGCTTCATTACGCACTGCCGCCAATTCTTTAAACAGTTTCTTTTCTTTTCCGGTTAAATTTTCAGGTATCGACAAATTGACATGCACAAAGAGGTCCCCGTAGGATTCTTTCTTTCCAAAAATCCTGAATCCTCTGCCCTTCAATCTGAAAACAGTCCCGTTTTTAGTCTCTGGAGGGATAGTAAATTTAAATGTTCCCGAAAGTGTATGTACCTGTACACTGCCTCCGAGAATAGCAGTGTAAATGCTTACTCGAATGTCCAAATGGAGATCGTCGCCAATCCTCGTATATTCCGAATGAACAGGAATGAAAAACTTAATATACAAATCCCCGTTTGCACCGCCGTTCCCGCCTGGATATCCTTTTCCTTTCAGTTTGATAATCTGTCCGTCCCGAATGCCGGGTTCCAGATTAATCCTCATTTTTTTCCCGGCAACATCGAGAACCTTAACCCCGCCTGAAAAGGCCTCTTCCAGGGGTATGGTCAGTTCGGCTTGAAGATCCTGCCCTTTTATGGAAAATCCGGATCTTTGCCTGCCAGAGGACTGAAACCCTCCACCGAAAATATTCTGAAAAAAATCTGAAAAGATCCCTCCGCCCCTCAGTATATCTTCCAGATCTTCCTCATGAAATGTCCTGGTTTGTGCTCTTCCGCCTGCCGCTCCCGTATATTTGGACCAGTCGAAGTCCTGGGTATGTCCGGAACTCTGATATCGCTGCCAATCCGCACCGAGGGCATCATATTTTTCCCTTTTTTCATCATCAGTCAGAACTTCGTGGGCTTCATTGATCTCTGCAAATTTACTCTCCGCGGTATGGTCGTTGGGATTAACGTCGGGATGATATTTCCTCGCGAGTTTCCTGTACTTTTTTTTAATTTCCTCTTTTGTAGAATTTTTATCTACTCCAAGGATTTTATAATAATCTTTATAATCCATCTATCTTAAACTTTCACCATTTCCGGTTTGCATAGTAAATAATAAGCTGTTTGGTCCAAAAAAAATAGGCCTCATCGTGGAGATGCTTAAGCCTTTTTTGATACATCAATATAAGAACCGGCCGCTCTGCTGCCGATCGGAAAACCTCTCTCTATCCAAAAATTGAAAGCAGGGCAGAGACAATTTAGGATATCATTACAACCCTGATCTTCTCACTAACAGCTTTCAATCCGGCAGAAGCCATGCGCCCGCATCTCGATCAATCGGGAGTGCCTCCGAATTGACATAGAGAAATTGTGCCGTAATCCTGCAAGTTGATTGAGAATCTCGTTGCAGTATTCGTCTTTTTGTGGTGTAAATATGCTGAACCATATTTTTTCGACTTCGGGTAACCCGGATCAGAACGTCAGGAAACCTCCTGCCGTCATGCTCCTTTTGTAGTCCATCAATGGAAACAACTACCTTTAAGCCTTTTATTCGGCTCCATGCCTTCGGAATTGTATAAACTCCGCTTGTTACAATATGAACGGCTATTCCCATTTTGCTTAATTGCGGGGGAAAACATTTAGTTCCTTAACACGTAAAAGGGGTTCACCGCCAACTAGTGAAAGATGATCTGGTGCGTATGCATAGCATCCCGGGCAGTTACTTCGCTCCAGGCTTATTGTTTTAAAAGTTCAGATATCCAAATTTCAACCCACAGGATCGCTATTCTCAGAATTCATCCAAAGGATCCTCTATTACTTCTTTTATTAAGAGTCTTTTTGCGACATTTTTATCATATATATGCACTTTGTGTGTTATGTATCTAGCCAACAGATATTCAAATGGGAGCCAGGTTACGTGACCTATGGGAATGATATATCTTTTCGCGCCTTCCATCTCTTTGTATAGAAGCCTTCGGCTTTGAAACGGTAAAGTAGTGTCAAATAAAGCATCTATAAAGGTAGTCTTTGATTTATTCAATAGATGGCTGTAGGATAGAGGGTCAATTCGGAAAAGCGGATGGATTTCTTCACTGTTCAATATTTCATGGAGAGACATCTTTTTGACAGAAGGCAGTTGTTCCTCATAGATTTCAAACAGCCTGTTTTTATCATGGAGGTGGTATTCACTTTTAAAACCGGACTCAATGATTTTTCTGAAAAAACGGGTGGTTCTGGATTGCATTAGTATGCTGGGAAGATGACCTCCGCTTGTCATGAAAATAGTCTGGTAAACCCTTGTATCAAGCACGGAAATTATTGCAGAGAGCATACCGCCGAGACAATAACCTAAAACGCAATTATTTTTCTTCCAAAGTTTTTTCTGCTCAAGAAAGTCTATTGTTGAAAGTGAATCAACGACTGCATGTTCCCAGAATTTGTACATACGAGGAATATGAGGATGTAAATAGCTCACACCACTGGCAGAGCCATTCTCTACTCTAGTATAAATTCCCGGAAGTATTAGAACGGACGTATTTATGCCCACCGACGCGAGCTGTTTGCCCATCCAAAGCAAAAATTTAATATTTGAATTACCTAAACCATGCAATATCATTAATGAAGCCCGTATCTCTGATTTCGGCTGAAAATTGTATAGTTCAACCGTCTCGGTACCTGGTTCAGGTCTTTTATACAATGTTGGAAAACGTATATAGCTGCACCTGTAATATCTACCTTTGAAAATGTATCCTGAATTGGAGACAATTTGTTTTTTCCTATATGAAAAATCGATTTTCATTCTTGATAATGCTCCTCGTGGCTGCTAGTTGCGTTCAGAAACAGCGACATTTCCTGATCGAAACTAGTTATCAAGCCATTTCATAAACCTGACGGTTTCTTCAAGTATTCTTATCGTCCGGAAATCTTTTAAATGAGTCTCAAAACCATGCCCCCCTCTTTTATGAAGAAGTAGTCTGGAAGGTATGCTTTTAGACTTTAGTTTACTGACAAGATTAATTGAAGATCGATATGGTACAACCATATCTTTTTTACCATGTACCACAAGTGTGGGAATCATTCTTTCAGATATCCATTCTATCGGAGAATAGTAAGAATAACGACTCGGCTTATTAGCGGGTATGCCTTTTAAGGTTGCTATCGTGGCGAAACGGGCAAACAGAGATTTCTGTTCTTTTCCAAATATATCCCTCAAATCCGACGGAGGATAGTAAACAGAAACTCCTTTTATCCCTCTCATTTTCATTTCATGATTCATAAAAGTGTGGTATGAAGCATAGAGAAGAGCAAGATGACCCCCTGCTGATAAACCCATAAGCACAATATCGTTTTTATCGATTCTTAACTTTTCAGCGTTGTTCTTAACAAAATCAAGTGCATCGGTATAATCAGTCAATATGTTCTCCATACTATTTCGCATACCGAATCGATAATCTATTGAGACTGCTGCGAAACCCTTTGATGCAAGGAACTTACACCATGAAACATTGTTTGGTTGATTCCGAAAACCGGAAACCCATCCACCACCATGGGCGAAAAATATTAGAGGATAAACACGTTTTATATGGTTTGGATACCAAATATCCAGTTTCAGAACCTTACTTCCAACCTCCTTGTATGTATAAGTTCGATAATGAAAAGTTCCGTTAGGCTCTATGGGAACCTTTGCTTTTATAATACCGAGAATATAAAAAATGAGAGGGATGATGAGTCCAGTTAAGAATAGACTCGATTTGATTGAAGAAAGAAGGATAAAAATAATGAAAAAATAAGTTTTGTTAAACACAAACCATGAAACATTGAATTTTCTTACTATTCTCCCCAATGATTCCCTCAATGGACTTTAAATCAAGAATCCGAAGGTCTATCTCTTTGGTATATTATGTGAAAAATAACCCGTTGGATCAACCTGATAGAAACATCTTTTGCTACAGTTGAAGCAGTACCCTGCTCCTGTTCAGACAGCGACGCTGCCTGAACGTCTGTCTTTTTACCTTTTCCCTCTTTTCGATTATTTCCGCGGCACACCCTGAATACTTATCCTTCGGTGTGACATTGTCAATTGCTTCGTGATACCTCCTTTCATTGTAATATTTTACCCATTCCTCGATTCTCTTTTCCAGTTCCCCAGGTGAATAATAATGGTCCAGGAGAACAAGGTTCTTCATGGAGCGGTGATACCGTTCGATCTTCCCTTGAGTCATCGGATGATACGGTTTTCCTCTTGTGTGATCGATTCCCTGTTCCTCAAGATACTGCCGTAAGTCCTTCGAGATATAAGCAGGACCATTATCACTTAACAGCCTCGGCCTATGCCGAACAGTGATGTTCGTTACTCCCGTATTCTGTATTGCAAGATCCAGCGTATCCTTCACATCTTTAGCTGACATGGTCGAACACAGTTTCCAGGCAATAATATACCGGGAAAAATCATCCATCACCGTTGAAAGGTAGTACCATCCCCAGTGAACCACTTTGAGGTAAGTAAAACCTGTCTGCCACAGCTCATTTACTCTCTGGGTGGGTTGTTGGAACTTTTCTTTTGCTGTTACCACTGCATAGACCGGGGCAGGGATCAAATCATGCTCTTTTAGAATCCTGTAAACGCTTGATTCTGATACGTAAAACCCTCTGTAGTCAGTAATAAACCAGGCTACCTCCCTGCAGGACTTCTCAGGATACTGTTTGGCAATCTGTATAACACAATCCCTCTGGTCCTTGGGGATCCTATTCCAGAAACAGTGCTGCTTCCTTTGTCGTGGGGCCAATCCTTCATAGCCTTCCTCCTGGTATCGATGATACCACTCGTAAAAACTGGTCCGGCTTACCCCAATAGCTTCTAAAGTCCTTCGGATGCTCAGGGAAGACTGTTCAACGATACGTATGATCTCCATCTTTTCGCTCTGCGAGTATTTCATATACTGCCGTCTCTTTATCCCAAACCGTTCGAATTTTTTTTAAACATCCGGTTTTTCAGACTCAGCTCCGCCACCAGTTGTTTCAATTCTGTGTTTTCTGACTTCAGTTCTTTCACTTCATCCCGGTTGGCTTCTCGAAGTGTATCTCCATTCAGTTGCCGTTTCCCCGCTTCAAGGAATGCTTTACTCCACTTGTAGTACATCGTCGTGTGGATCCCTTCTCTTCGGCACAGTTCCGCAATTGCCGTCTCCCCGGTCATACCTTCCAGAACGATGCGAATCTTCTCTTCTGCTCCGAATTTTCTTCTTGTGTTTCTTTTTATTTTCCGGACGACTGATTCCGGTGAGTTTTCTTTTTCTTTCGCCATGGTTCACTCCTAAAGTTTTAGTTTAAAACCGTAGCTTAAGAAATTCTATAAGTTGTCAACTTAAGTTTGACGGGAAACAGTGTTTCTATTCCTGTAACAGGAGTTAGCGTAAACAAATCGTCAACATATTTAGCATTTACTTCATCAGAGCAGTTAATAGCGTCTTGTGAACCAACAAATGCCTCAAATCAGGATATGATATGGGAGAGTAGTAATGAGAGTGCTGCAATTGTTGATTCAGACGGATTAGTAACTGGGGTTTCAAAGGGAGAAACTGTCATTACTGTGAGGACAGTAGATGGTGACTTTAGTGACAGCTGCACTGTAATTGTTTTTGAAGCAGGGGTGTTGGATACGTCCTTTAATTCAGTCGGTTATGTTGTGCATCAAAATGCTAGCGGGGGTTTTGACTCGATGGATCTTGGCCATTCGGTAACAGAAGATAACAATGGAAAAATTGTAGTCACTGGATATAGCCAAGGTTCCGGTAGTATGTACCTCGTGGTCTGGAGGTATAATGTTGATGGCACATTGGATACATCATTTAACTCACAAGGATATGTTGTATATAATAGTGGGAATGATGACAGAGGGCGAAACTTAATTGTAAACGGAAGTGGAAATATATTTGTAACTGGCGGAAGTTGGGATCAATACGACATGAAGGTTTGGAAATTTACTAGTTCAGGAGTTCTTGATACAGTAAATTTCAATCCTCCGAATGGATATGTCATGTTTGATTCAGGGGATCAAGAAGACGGTAGAGGTATATCTCTTGATGTGAACGGTAATATTGTTGTCTGTGGCTACAATCGAATCAATGATCCTTTCGATATGGCTCTTTGGCGGTATTCTGACTCTGGAGTTCTCGATACAACGAATTTTAATAGTCCCGATGGATATGTTTTTTTTGATGGGGGAGACGCAGATGTTGGATACGATGTAGTTACGGATGCATCGGGTAACATTTATGTTGCAGGGTATATTTTATCAGATTCAGAAGCCAATGTGGCAATTTGGAAGTATACTTCCTCAGGAAGCTTAGATACTGCAAATTTTAATTCTCCAAATGGATATGTAATCTTTGATGGTGCAGGCGGAGCAGAGTACAATGGGAATTCGATAGCATTGGACGCAAATGGGAAAATACTTATTGCCGGTGGAAAATACGAATCTTCAGAATTGAAATGTGCAATTTACCGATTTGATTCGGATGGTACCCTCGACACAACATTCAATTCGCCCCACGGCTATGTTGGATTTGAAGATGAACAAGGTGAAGCATATGCACTAGATATCGATGAGAGCGGCAACATTTTAGTTGCTGATATATTTGGTAAGATATTGAGATATACAAGTCTTGGTCATCTAGACACACAAAATTTTAATCCCCCGTATGGTTATGTTAATCTGGATTCAGCATCCACAAATGCTGAACTTTATGATATCCATGTTGATGGAAATGGAATGATATCTGTTACTGGTTCATGGGCAGAAGGTATCAATACGGGCATGGCTGTATGGCGATTTCATAATTAAAAGTGATTTGATTATTAAAATCGTTGAGTTCCTATTTATAGTTTGCACAAAAAGTACCCAAAAAGTACCTCAAATCTTAGGAACTCTAAGGAATCATAAGGTATGAAGTGTACCTCAATTGTACCCAAAAGTACCGAAAGTAAAAAAAATTACGATAATTGACAAAATTCAAAAATCGTGATAAAGTATTATATAATAAGGATTTAGGGAGTTGTAAAGAGATTCGGCGGTGGTGGAATTGGTAGACACGCTAGCTTGAGGGGCTAGTGGGCGTTAGCCTGTGCTGGTTCAAGTCCAGTTCGCCGCAAAAAGAGCAGTTGCCATTTATGGTGACTGCTCTTTTTGTATCCAGAACGAACTGGACTTGAAACGAGTGAACGCGCCCACCGGGCGAAAGCCGAACAGGATGTTCGGCGCCAGTGAACGAGGCGGCCCGGAATGGCGAAACACGATGTTGAGCCATGGAGGGCAAGTCCATTGAGGAATGCTTATTTATTTCTCACAGGCTGAAAGCCGAGTTTTTGCTAGGCTATAAGCAGTTGCCGTCATTACGGCGCGGGCACATATGTTCTTTACATAAAAACCCGGATTTTCAAGCTGCACATGATCGATAATCGATTAATAATCTGCAAGTTTCGAAAGAGAGAGGGAAATCCGGCCGAAACCGCCTGCTCAACCTGACAAAAAATCCGTCACCATCCTGCCCCGCTGTACACTCATGGGTCTTCTCCTTTCCTGGTCTAAGTCAGATTCGCCAGGGCATCCAAAGCCAGCAGGTAGCTTTTTTTTCCGAATCCGGAAATGACGCCGACACATACAGGAGCAATTACTGATTTGTTTCTGAATTCCTCCTCCCCTGCATACACGTTCGAGATGAATACCTCTACACAGGGCAGAAGAGTAGCACCGATAGTGCTGCGCAGAGTGTAGCTGTAGTGGGATAGAGCACCTGCGTTGATTATAATTCCGTTGAAACGTTCAGGAGCCTTCTGCAGGCAGTCGACAATCGCACCTTCGCTGTTGAATTGCCTGCATTCAACACTGACATTCAACTCTTCAGCCCGCTTTTCGTTCAGGAAGATGTCTGCCGCTTCGGTTTCTGCTATATTCAATTCACCCGGTAATTCTCCAGCAGTGGCTGCATTTGTTATTGGAAAGCCTTTATTCGATATATCCGTTTTTTTACATAATGATGCAAAGGGATTGATAAATATTTTATTCATCAATACGTCCATCAGGGTTTAAAGAGATACCAGTTTCCGCCCCGGGATCGATCAGATAGCTTCCTGTTTCAGTGATTTTGATCATGTCTTCGATTCGTACATGATCCACTTCTTTATGCAGGATCAGGATCTCCACTTCTATTGACAGTACCATCTCTTTTTACAGCAGTTCTTTTGAATTGATATTGGCTATCGGATCTTCACGGCGGGTCATACAGATTCCCTGTTCATTTCAGTCTCACAATTTTCTTTACATGGTGCAGATTTTCTATTAAGATATAAAAAATCCGCTGATTTCATGGAAGATATTAATGAAATGGAAGCGGAAATGACAGAAGCCCCAAAGGATTTCGGAGAAAGACAAGAGATCATTTTACTGATACCAAAAGTGAGGGAATGTATAAAAGAACGCAACCTCACTAGTGAGCGAGAGAAATTATGAACCCTGCGATTCTGCCTTCAATACTGAATGTATTCCTCCCGAACAATCTCCTTCTGACCACCCTAGGTGTGGGTGCCGGGATTCTCGTTGGTACGCTTCCCGGCCTCTCTGCGACGATGGCTATAGCCATATTGGTCCCATTCACTTTTACCATGATGCCGATTCACGGGCTTGTACTACTTGGGGGCATCTATTGCGGCGCGATTTTTGGAGGGTCCTTCTCTGCAATCCTGATCAATACACCAGGTACTCCTTCAGCAATAGCAACTACTTTCGATGGATATCCGATGGCAAAAAAAGGGGAATCATACCGGGCCATAGCAACTGCTACGATTTCCTCTGTCATCGGAGGACTCATCGGGGTTTTCTTTCTTATTTTTCTTTCCCCCCTTCTTTCCAAAGCATCCCTTAAGTTCGGGCCGCCGGAATTTTTCTGGCTAACTGCATTCGGACTTACCATTATTGCCACCCTTGCTTCAAAATCGATAGTGAAAGGGCTTATCGGGGGTGTATTAGGTCTCCTTTTAAGTACCATTGGTATCGCTCCCATCGAAGGAAGCGTCAGATTCAGCTTCGGAACTGTGAGCCTCCAGAGCGGCATCGCCTTTATTCCAGCGCTTATCGGATTATTCTGTATCCCCGAAGTACTTTCCATGATTGAGAAAAAGGACACCCAATACAATGTAATTCCCTACAAAAGGCAGCGGAAAATTATCACCCGTGTGTTTGCCCGTCTTATACGGCGGCCGTTCCTGCTGCTTCGCTCTTCAGTAATCGGCACAATCGTGGGAATTATTCCAGGCGCCGGCGGCAACATTGCTGCTCTGGTTTCGTACAACGAAGCTGTACGTGCCTCCAAGAATCCCGAATCATTCGGGCAGGGGAACCCTGATGGAGTGGCTGCAGCGGAAGCCTCCAACAATGCCGAAGTTTCCGGATCTCTTATACCGATGCTCACGCTGGGTATTCCCGGCGCCCCCCCCGCAGCGGTACTTCTTGGTGCCCTGCTTCTCCAGGGAATGCGTCCAGGCACGGAACTTTTTACCACTTATGGAGAAATCACTTACACTTTTATATTCTCTCTGGTTATCGCCAACCTTCTTATGCTCCCTATGGGAATTTACAGCGGTAAGATGATTTCAAGGATGATAACCAGGATTCCCGTTTCAGTCCTGGCTCCCTTTGTGGTATTTCTTTCGATCATCGGGTCCTACTCGATCAATAAAAATATATTTGATGTATATGTGATGCTAATCTTCGGCGTTATCGGATACTTCGGCAGGAAAGCCGGATTCAGTCCGGGTCCTATTGTGCTGGGGCTTATTCTGGGCCAAATCTGCGAACAGGGGCTCGTTCAAGCTATCCTTATGGGGCGTGCTGCCGGATCGATCTGGCAGATATTCTTCACTCGGCCGATTTCGCTGCTTCTTATAATTCTTACAGTGTTTTCAATCGCATGGCCGATCATCAGATCCAGGAAGGGAAAAGGGAGATTATTGAAATGATGAATAACAATAGAATTTCTTCTCTGATCCTTTTAGGTATTTTCGGATATTTTCTCTATGAATCCCGTAAATTCTCTCCCTTCGGCGCACTCTTTCCCCGTACAATAGTGTACATTCTTGGAGTGCTTTCACTCATCCTGTTTGTGTTAAGTTTCTTTAAAAAGAGCGAAAACAAAATGTTCGAGGAATCCCGGGAAATATACCTCCCGGTACTAACTGCTTCTATTCTTGTAATCGCCTGGGTAGTACTGATACCTCATATAGGTTTTTTTATTACAAGCATCGCCTTTTTTTCACTCATTACGGTATTTCTGGACAAGAAAGTGAAAAAACCCTGGATAATGGTAAAACGGCTTCTGATGACCTGCGGACTTGTCGCCGGGTTTTACCTTTTTTTCGCAAAAGTGATGCAGGTTCCCTTTCCTGAAGGTGTTTTGTTTTAATCCTGCTAATATACTTACCTGAACTGGTAAAAGAAAGAGAAATTAAGACCTTAATTCCATCATTGGAACATCCTCTCTATTCATATCATAGATTCGGAGTTTCCACAGTTTTTCTTATAATACCGGCGCATTCTTATTTAAGGGGAATATCCTTATAACTTTCTTAAAAAAACCACTTCAAAGTCCCCATCCGCCAGGGCCGCCTTTTTTTTAGAGAATGCAATTTGAATTTCTGTTTTCACATGAGCATCAAATGCCTCCTGGTCTTTCCAGGTCTCATAAAAGAGGAACGAAGATGGATCGCCTTCAACAGTATGAAGAATATATTCAATACATCCTTTCTCAGCTCTTGCTGGTGATACGAGGGCCAATAGCTCCTCACGCAGTTCATTTTCTTTACCTGATTTTGATTTAATTCTGGCAATTAAAGTAATCATGATTAAAACCTCTCTATTTTCTTGTTTAAAAAATCAATATAAACGGTATCCAGCACACAATAAACCAACGCAATATTATATTTTTCGTACCTGTCACATCATCCCCTGAATACTGTTGATGCCAATACATCTGAGCAGGTGTCAGCGGTTATAACTGCAATATGCCGAATAGAACCCCTGGGGGTATCTATAGCCGCCCGGTCACGTCTTTTATTCCTCTTCCACAAAGAACCTGACAGCGAAGGCCCTTACCGGATAAGTTCCGCGCTGATCAGAACTGCAGTTCGAGAAAAATCCTGCTTAAGAGACCAACGTATATTTAATCTATATGATTAAAAGAACTCCGGAAGCCATTCTTTTTCCGCATCGAACATTTCATCCACCATTTCATCCATTTGATCCAATGTACAGACTGCTGAAGTCAGGGGATCAAGCATCACGGCATGTTTAGCAGCACTCCTGTCCCGGTTCAGCGCCGCTTCCACCATTAAGGACTGTACATTTACATTCGTTCTGTTCAAAGCTGCAAGCTGAGGGGGCAGATCTCCGACATAGCAGGGCTGAATGCCGTTCTTATCGACTAAACAGGGAACCTCTACACAGCAGTCTCTGGGAAGATTTGTTATTAATCCGCTGTTGTTTGTATTACCGTTTATCCGCAATGGTATTCCAGTTTCAACAGCATTTATTATTTTAGCCCCATATTCAACACTTGGCTTTAATGGGATCTCTTCTTCACCTTCTATCTGCCTGATAATCGAGGCATCATCGACTTTACCTTTCGCTTCGATAATTTCAAGAGCATTCCACGTATAACTCATATAATGTTTTATCGAATCCTTATTCTTGCGGAAATAGGGAACATATTCTGACATGTGATGAGGGGATTCTGTGACAAAATAACCGAAGTGCTTTAATATTTCAAATCTGACGGTATCCGCTTTATAAGCCTTCTCGTTGTTTATGGCCGCCCTTATTCGCGGATAAGCATCCACTCCGTCAACTTCGTATTTAAAAAACCAGGCCATATGATTTATCCCGGCAACATGTATATCAACATTTTCAGGAAGGGGGCGATAGTAAAAATCGTGCCAGTCGTCATTTGTTATCGGATAATTCTCCCAGTCGGCGGCGCCGATATATCCGGCAATTTCTTTGGTTGTTGCCTGAACACTATGACAAAGACCAATGTTCCGTATGGAAGAACCCTTGTTTACAGCCCACATAATGGGAGCCATGGGATTCGCGTAATTTATAAGAAGAGCATCCGGACAAAGCTCCTCCATATCCTTACAGAGTTTCAGGATTGGAGGTATGTGTCTTAGTACACGGAAAACACCTCCGGGACCGAGAGTATCTCCGACAATCTGATCAACTCCGTATTTCAGAGGTATTTCCTTATCCAACCGCCACGCTGTATTTCCTCCTACGGCAATCATACTAATAACATAGTCAGCGTTTTTTACTGCTTCCCTCTGATTATTAGTTTTTGTTACTTTACCCGGAAGATTAAAAGTTTTCAGAATCCTCTGTGCCAGCCTATAGGTCAGGTCCAGCCGGTTTTCATCAAGATCCTCAAGGACTATATGAGCTTTACGGAGAGCTGGGTGTGAATATATATCCACCATAAGAAGTTTGGAAAACATTGTACTTCCAGCACCTATAAATGCAATTTTAATACTCAAAATATATCACCTTTCTTTAATGAGGATTCCGGGGCGATTTATAATCTGCCCCTCTACTTCTACAGGAATCAAAGGCCATTCTTTATCCTCTGATAGTATCTCGTTACGATCCTGCAGTACTGCCATTGTATCTTCGCTTTTTATTCCGGCAATAGAAGGATTCCACGCAAAGACCTGGTTCAAAGTGACGATTTCTTCAGGCGGTGTATCCAGCGTTGCCTTCACATCTCTTATATGGTAACTTGCCGATCCTCCCTGATGGAGTTTCCTCCATTCATCAGGATATCCATATTCAGCAAAATTATCTCTATGCTGTTTAAATATATCAACAAAACTTTTTCCGGGACGGGTGTTAGCGATAAGCCGTGCATCTATATTTAAAAGCGCCTGGTGTTTTTTCTGCAGCTCATTTTTAAGTTCTCCGAAGTGGACGAATCTTGTGATCGAAAGATTCAATCCCCATTTAACAGCTACGGCAACATACATTATATATGTGTCAATTTTCTTTTCCCTTGGGATTGGATGTCGGTAATCTGTAATCCGGTTATCTGATGCTGTAAGAACCAGTTGGGGCTGAATGTTCTTTTTCATCAGTTCAAAGGCAACCATTGCGGCTATTTCAGTTTCCAGCATTCCCCGTTCTATTCTTTTACCTATAGATGTAAAAGCTTTGGCAGTATCCTTTCCAAGAATTCTGAACCGGTCTATTTCTGAATCGGTAAGCTGATACTGAAGTCTGTCAAAATCCGGCTCTACACGGGGAAACCCATCAATCTCAATATCACAGGCGACATTGCGGCTTCCTGCCGCCTTAAAAAGGGAATCCGCAAGCTCGGCTTTGTACCATGTATATTCATATTTTTCATAAACAAGATCAGATAATTCTTCATCAACAATCCGCGGCATTTCAGTATTATCTGTTACAAGTATGACTTTGTCACGGGTAACGAGAAATCCGCTCCAACCATCCTCACTGTGGTCAACTATTCTATTATCACCGCCGCATGTTATCCAGGAAAAATTGCATCGTTTTTTTAAGTATACACCGTCAAGTTTTTTCTCAGCCAGGTACTTACGGACACGCTCACATTTTATTGTAAACTCTTCACTTCTATCCATCTAAATATCCCTTCAACTGTTCATTAAGGTCGAAAACTTTTTCAAGAACCGGGAGGGAATCCGATTCATTGAATTCATAATCAGAAGCAAACATTGGGGCCATTAAAGCATTCCATTTTTTAGCGATCTCGGCTTTACCCTGAATTTCATAGGCATGATTTAAATCTTCAGCCTCAAAATATATAATTATCATGTCTTTATAGATAAAGACCGCTTCTTCCTCAACACCGGAATTTTTAATAACATTAAGAAGCTCTCGGTAAGGTCCTTTATGCAATTCCTTATGTTCTTTTTTATATTCGTCCATATATTCAGGCTTAACCCGGCCGACAATACAATACTTTTTCATAACTCCTCCAGAAATATTTTAGATATATACCTCATATTCCGGTTTTGCAATTATTTTAACAGGGCCGATGAGGCCTGAATCAAAATCTTTCAGATCCAGCAAGTTAGTAAGTGTATTCCAGACGCGGAGACAAATAGTATTGGCTCCCGCTTTTATGCTGTCGGTTATATCAACTTGATACGGCTCCCACATTCGAACACCTTGTTTTTTTCCATTAACAATACATTCCATAACTTCACGCACCCCGTCTACGCTGAGATAGCACCTCGTCCCCTGAATAAATGAATCTTCTATAAAAACTTCCTGCCTATAATCCATACTTCCTGAATAGAAGGGATATCCCTGGTGAGTCCAGGAACCTGTTAATATTTTTTGCGCCTCAGGAATTAATGTATAATCATCACCGGATTCCCGTATACGAAAATCGCCAATAATAAGCACGGGGTCAAACATCAATTCTATCGGATCGATTCCTGTTTTACCCTGAAAAGCGCGTTCAGGGAGTACAAAGTCTATGCGTACGGTATTCCGGCCCTCTACAGCCAGACGGGTAATATCCGATTCAAACATCTGATGGTCCAAATAGGATGAATGCATAAATTCAGTCACCTTATTACCATTTATATATATTGTGTGCGGTTCCGGAACCCTGTCGAATATCGCTTTTAAATGACCGATTTTGCCCTGAATGTAAAATTCCGCTTCCTGAACAACAGTTCCTCCCAGCATATTGAACCATCCGGACCCTTCAGAAAAACCCTGTTTTTGCATCCATCTGTTGAGTACCAGTACATTAGGCTTATTTCGGGCAACCGACCAGACATCAGGCATTACCAATTCCTTTTGCGGCAACTGTTTCACCTTTACCTGTTTAACAGCCCCGTCTTTCAGGGTTTCTATAAATCCATTATTTGTATATCCGTTTGCTACCAGGAGAGCTTTGGTTTTGGAATCTTTTTTAATTAATGCACGTATATCAAAATCTGTATCGATAATGCGGGGTTCTATATCAGTCGAATCTTCTATAACAAAAAAACAGGATTCCAAAGATGCGGCTATTTTAGGAATAATTAACCTGTTTTTATCTTTGCTGAAACGATAACAGGAAACAGCACTGCGATTTCCTGTCTCAGGATCCCAGATAAAAGGTTTTCCTGTCCGGCCGATTTCGAGTTCGATCTTAAAAGAGCGTTCTTCTGAATTTATCAAAAAGAAAATATCCTTTTTCTCTTTTCTCCAATGAGAACAGTATATATTCCCATCGGGTGCATCAATAAATTTAATGGTGATGTCCGGTTGGATCATTTCAGAAATTATTTCAGGTATTTTATTAGAATCGGCAATCTTATACAGAGGCCCGGTATGCAGACACTTCAGATTCCAACTCTCGTATTCGCAATCGATACTGCACACTTCAGACGCTTCATTCAGTTTATACCGGTTTAGGGCATCCTCTACTGTTATGCCGAATACTTCTTCCAGCTTATTCACAAAATTCGTTAACTTTTTGCCGTTGGGATCTTTCCAGGGAATAAGGCCAAGAAATAATACTTTTCCGCCATTATCTAAAAAATCAATAATTTTCTGTGCGGTTTCTTCCCGAATATTTGTCATTGGAGGTATCAGCAGGAAACGATAATTCTCATTCTGAATTTTAAGGGCGCCTTCTTCTATTGTACATAATTCCAATTCATCCTGACCGAGCACATCGTAATCCAGATTCCACCTAAGAAGCTTATCTGTGATAAACGCGAAATCATCACTCAGGTTCCAGGGGAAACGGTCCGTTGTGCCTGTCGGATATTCAGACCATAAACTTTCCATGGGAAAAAGAAGAGCGATATCCGCCACATGGGCTGCATTTATCAGCATAAGTTCAATTCTTCGTAAATAATCTGAGAAAATACGATAATTATCCCACATGGGATTCTGATAGAATTGACTGGGCGGGCACTCTCTTTTCCTTTGTCCTGTAATTGAATAATGAAACGCATGAGGCACGACAAAGTTTATACCCATATAATGCTGCCAATCAGCCAGTATTTTCATGTTTCTCAGAGTATACTTCCAGCCTCCAAGGGCGAAGGATTCACTCATAACCAGAGGTTTGCCGTATTGATGCGCCACAGAGGACACAATTTTATTCGGAACCTGCCAAACATTTTCATCTGTTCCCCAACGGAGATTCAAATCCCCTTCTACATTGTCCAACATATCTATGCCGGGGATATGCATTCTCTTCATTTCGGGTATTACATTTCCCTGATGATTCATTTGCCAGATAAGAAAAGGATTACATAATCGGAAATGGCCTATCAGCTCAATATTGTATTTTTCACACCAATCCGCACACTTCTTTACGAAGTTGATCTCAAACATTTCAGTGACCATCGCCCAATAATCATGACGCACCCTGTCTGTAATATCTCCGATATCCGCTACCAGTGCCGGCAAATTTTCAATGAGAGAATAACCGTATTTCTTTTTAAATACCTGGGGGAGAATCCTGCTCCACTGAACAGCACTGTATTTCTCCCGCATTATTGTATAAAACCCGGGTTCATCGGTAAACAGCATCTTAATGGTCTTTCCAAAGTGTTTTTCAAAACGCCTGCGATATTCCTCATGTGTTGTTTCGATAAAATAATCTACAGCTTCCGGATTAAGAAGATCCACATATTTCCCATAGGGAAAATACCAGTCCCACTCGTGAGGCTGATGAAACGGACAATCCTTTTGTTCCGGTTGCGGGAAGGCAGTTTTCGGATGATAAACATCTATTTCCTTCTCAACAAATATAAATACAATATCTACTCCGTCAGCGTCTTCAATGCATAGTTTACCGTCCTGAACTGACCCGGAAAGATCTATGAGGTCTCCCACATTAAAATGAAAATCAATCTGCTCTGATGGGAGACCTCTATACTTAGCCCCGTATACGGCAATAACTTCACCAGGTTCTATTTCTTCTTCTATTCTGGATCGATCTTCACACCTGATCCAGGAGATATCCAAATAGGTCATAGCATATTCAGGATGATCATCCAGAACCCGTGTTCCGCTCATGCCGCTGGGCCAATCATATTCATCATAAATAATAGCGTTCATGCCGAGTTTTTCAGATTCTTCCAGAACCACACCTATTTTCTTAAACCATTCCTCCGAAAGATACGGCACTTCCAGCCCGTAACGGGCATGCATCACATATCCACTCATCCCCTTCTCATGCATCTGCTGTACCTGCCAGCGAAGCTCATCAGCGTCTAATTTTTCATTTAAAAACCAAAACGGTGCCATGCCTAATCTCTGAGGCGGACTTTTAAACAGTTCTTTTAAATCTTGTTGATCCATATTCTTCCTCGTTTTATTTGCATTTAAGCTATTTTTAATCAGTTTTTAATAACGCAGCCATTTTTCCTCTGCTGCGAACATTTCATCTACCATTTTACGTATATCACCTAACTCCAGCAGCGCGGATGTCAGAGGATCCAGCATAACCGCATGGTACGCTGCCTCTCTGTCCTGCTTCAGAGCCGATTCTACAATTAAGGACTGAACATTTACATTTGTTCTATTAATTGCAGCAAGCTGAGGCGGCAGTTCCCCGACGTAACACGGGTTTATACCATTATAATCAATCAAACACGGAACCTCGACACAACATCCATAGGGCAAATTGGTAATCAGTCCTGTATTGGATACATTACCATTAATTCGTATCGGTTTTCCTGTTACAACTGCATTGATAATCTGCGATCCGTACTCTACACTTGCCCTCATTTCAATTTTATCGATTCCTGCAATCTGACGGTTGATTTCATCTGTTACCAGGTCCTTCCGCTGCATGCAGATATCGTAGTAATCCCATCTCCGTTTCAAATATCGATTTACCATCTCCGGATTCTTGCGGAAATAAGGTACATATTCGGACATATGATTTGGAGACTCGGTAACGAAATAACCGAAATGTTTCATTATTTCAAATCGCACAGCATCTGCTTCATAACATTTTTTATCTTCCGCTGCTTTAAAAAGCCTCGGATATGCATCTACTCCGTCTACTTCATACTTTAAATACCACGCCTGATGATTGATTCCGGCGCATAGGAAATTAATATTTTCCGGCACCTGTGCGTAGAAGAAAACTTCCCAGTCTTCTTCCGTAAATGGATAATTTTCCCATGGCCCAGCCTTAATATATCCGGCCAGCTGCCTGGTTGTCGCCTGGACACTATGACACAGCCCTACGCTTTGAATGCTTGTTTGTTCATTTACCGCCCACATCAAAGCCGCCATAGGATTCGCATAATTAAGCAGCAAGGCGTCAGGGCATACTTCCTCCATATCCCTGCAGATATCAAGCAGTATTGGTATAGTCCGTATTCCCCGGAATGTCCCTCCGGGACCTAAGGTATCACCAACAGTCTGATCTATACCGTATTTCAACGGAATCTCTTTGTCGATCTTATAGGCTTCCAGTCCGCCTACCTGAAACATGATAATTACAAAATTAGCATCTTTCAGCGCTTCTTTCTGATTTGTTGTTTTTTCTATTTTGGCCGGAAATCCTTCCTGCTCTACTATTTTGCTGGCTAATTTATAAGTTATATTTAATCTTTCCTCATCAGGATCTTCTAAAGTAACCGTGATGTCTCTGAGTTCCGGAAAAGAAAAAATATCGCATAGTAAATTCCTGGCGAACATTGTGCTTCCGGCACCAATAAATGTTATTTTTGTCATTATCTAACTCCTTTGGCTATAAAATTAATAATCTAATTCTACTTACATTTTATTCCTGCCTCTAAGCGATTAAGGAGAAATTATTACCTTTCCGGTTTCATATGTGTTAAATAATTCCCAGGCTTTCTTTGAATCTTCCAAAGCAAACCTGTGGGTGATTATTTTCTCAATCTCAAGACCTGATTTGATTAATGAATACAAGTCATCCATTTTTTCCGGATCGTAAACCCAGCTCCCTGCTATTAACAGATCTTTATGAATTAATTGATCACTTATAGAAACATTATTGATAAAACCGGGTTCTCCGATTACACCTACCCGCCCTTCCGGTTTGGCATACATCATCGAATAATTAAAGCTGTCCTTATTACCTATACAATCCAGTACCAGGTCAGCTCCAATATTCTCTGTGAGATCCTGAATTGCTTCCGCAATATTTTTCTGATCATCATTTATTACGTGGTCAGCCCCTAAATTTCCTGCAAGCTCTGCCCTTGTTTTTACTTTATCCACAACAATTATTTTTTTTGGACCTAACAACTTTGTTATCATTGTTGCACCGAGGCCGATAGGTCCTGTCCCTAGTATTAAAACCGTATCCTCTTTATTAATTCCCAGGTTTTTAATGGCTCCGTAGGGCGCGCCGACAGGGTCTAAAAGCATTGCACCCTGATCAAATGTTACATAATCGGGAAGTTTATAACAATTTAATTCCGGCACACTGAGAAATTCCGTATTTCCGCCGTCAATTGTATAACCTAGTATTTTAAGGGGCGTTGCATATTTATATTTTTTTTCTTTGAAAAAAGGCGATGATGTATCTGCGATAAACGGGAAAATAAAAACCCTGTCTCCGATCTTCATATTTGTATTTTTACCCGTCTCAACGATAGTACCTGTCATCTCATGTCCCGGTATACTCATAGGATCACAAACAATACCTATATTTTTCGTCAGTTCAAGACATTCTTCTTTGCTTGGTTTATATCGTAATTTAATGCAGCTTCCGCATAATGCCAAACTTTCAATTTTTACTACGACCTCCCCTTCGTTAGGAGAAGGTTTATTAATTTCCACCATCTCGGATTTTTCATTTCCCAATATTCTAATTGCTTTCATTCTGAACGGCCTCCAACCTGAATAAAAATATTTTTACTAAAAAAATCACTCGATATAATTGCATATTTGCATTCAAAATCTATTAATATTAAAAATAAAAAGATATAATAATTTAAATACCCAAATTACTTTACTTAGATAACAGCTGAGCTTATTCAAGCTCAGCTGTTATTTCTTGCATTATTACAGGCAGGTTACTTCATTACTAAAAAATAGCCGCCCATTTTTCAATGTTTGATTCATCAAAAGCCATTGGAGGACCTAACAGTACGATGGTATCACCATCTTCACCTTCAATTACTTCATAAACGCTATCCGGCTCTCCCAATGTAGCCCTTCCAAGTTTAATTTCGTCACCTAGGTTTCCTTCAAATTCTCCTTCACAGACTTTATGCATGATTGAAGTCGCAACATAACCCAAATCAATTGTGTTCCATAATAAGAATTTCGGGCAGCTTCCTTCCAGGACATAATTCTTCATGGTGCTGGGTATTCCCATACCGGTAACAAGTACTTTTCCAATCATGCCTTTATCTGTTACCGCAGCAGCCGCTGCTGGTGTCGCAACCGCGGACAAACCGAGAATTCCCTTCAAATCAGGATAAGCTTTCATCAGCCCCAAAGCCTTATCGTAGCTTTTTTCGGACATATCATCACCGTAGACTACATCTACTATCTCCATGTCCTTATATTTGGGATCTGTGTATTCCTCCTTCACCCAGGCCAGCCATTTTCTCTGATTCGGAGCCTGAGGTGTTGCACTGAGAATACCAATCTGCCCTTCATAATCAACAAGCTCAGCCATGGCCTGTGCCATTCCTCTTCCAAGTCCTTCAAAACTTGCCTGATTCACAAACGTAACCCGCGCATCCGGCGCTACTGCCGCATCCCAGCCGACAACCGGTATACCGGCTTCCATAGCCTTCTTGCATACAGGGGCCAGAGCATCCATATCATTGGCGGCAATCCCTATACAGTCGACTTTCTGATCGATCAATGATTCAACTACTGATATCTGACCTTCTACACTCCAATCATCAGGTCCAACCTCGAAAATTTCATCTCCATATTCTGCAGCGGCTTCTTTGGCCCCATCATAACATGAGTCAAAATAAGGATGACCTAAACCTTTAGGAACCCATGCCAGGGTATAACCTTCTGCTTCTGCACCCCCCTCTGCTTCTCCTGCTCCGCCTGCAAACAGTAAACCTACGCCTGCAATCAAAACAAGTATTAACAGAATCCCAATTTTTTTGTCCATTAGACACCTCCATATGGAAAAATATTTTTTAACTGCACAATGCAGTTATTAACCAAGATCTGAATGGAAACAGTCACATCTTTCCTGTCTCCTGTCTCACTCATACTGTATTTTTCTTAAACTCCTAATCTTTTCTACAACGGTCGGGATGAGGAGTGCTATGATCAGTAAGCCTCCTGTAGCTATTCTTATTACCTGTTCCTGAATTCTTAGAAGAACCAGTCCGTAATGAATATACCCTAGAATTAAACACGATAAGAAAACACCCGGAATAGTTCCCTTTCCTCCATAAATACTTACACCGCCAAGAAGCACTATTGTTATTACCATCATTTCATTTCCGTTCGCAATATCCGGTCTTGCCGACCCTATTCTTGATGTAAGCAGAATTCCGGAGAGGGCTGCAACAAAACCTGTTACTGTAGTTAAAATGATTCTTATTCGATCCACATGTAAACCGGAATACAAAGCAGCGTGTTCATTATTTCCAATAATATATATTTTTCTTCCGAAAGAGCTTAATTGTAAAATTATTCCGAATATAACAGTAAAAACAAAAAATATTATTGCCTGGATAGGAATGAACAGATTGCCATATGCTCCTCCAAGAACTCCAAAGCTTTCAGGCAAATTTCTTACAGCATTATCCCCGAGGAGAATATAACCGACTCCGCGATAAATCAGCATCGTTGCCAAAGTAACGACAATTGACGGTATTTTAAGTTTAGTAATAACTACTCCGTTAAAAAACCCAGCAGCAACTCCGACTAAAAGACCTAACACAACAGCTGTCCCTAAATCCACCCCGGACTTAAAAAAGACACCCATAAGAACTCCCGCCATCGCGGATATAGAAGCAACAGAAATATCAATAACGCCGCTTATAATAAGCAGAGCCATAGGCAAAGCCAAAATGCTTTTCTCTGTGAAAGTAATAGTTGCATCCAGCAGATTCCTTAAAGTAAAAATGTCCGGTGTAAGAATCGCTATAAAAGCCAGTATTAGTACTAATAAGACTATTAATATAAATTCCCATCTCATAAAAAAGCTTGTTTTATTTTTGCTATCAATCATCTTATTTTCAGCTATTGGATTCGGCATCAAATGTTCTCCTTTGTTTTCTTATTTGTTCTTTGGTTCTATGGGCAATGATAGCATCAAATATAACTGCCAAAAGTATCACCAAACCCTGAATAGACATTTTCCAGAAATCAACTATGCCGATCAATTCAAGGGCATTTAGAATAATGCTGAATAATAGGGCGCCCAACATTACACCGATCACTGAACCTACGCCGCCGTAAATACTTACCCCGCCGATAACACAGGCAGCGACAGTTTGCATTTCATAACCTACAGCCGTGCTGGCCTGGGCTGTATTTACTCTCGAAACCCATAAGACTCCTCCCAAGCCTGCCAGAACACCGGATATCATATAAACAATAAATTCAATCCGCATCCTGCTTATTCCGACAAATTTTGCCGCCAGCTTATTATCCCCATAGGCATATATTTCCCGGCCGGTCATTGTATGGTTAAGAAAATAATAGGAAAGTACGGCGATTATAAGCGCCGCGAACATGAGATTGTTAATACCCAAAGTATTACCGCGTGCAATTAATTTGAAACCCGGGGTTATATCGCCATAGACAATCCATCTGCTCCTCGAAACAAGAACAACCATTCCCCGGAATATTGATAATGTAGCAAGGGTTGCAATAAGCGGAGGTATTTTGCCTTTCCCAATAAGGAGTCCGTTAAAAAGCCCGCAGCCCAATCCTATTAGAACTCCAAAAAATGTTAATAACAAGGGATGAAATGAAGGATTTTCCCTCATTATAATTCCTACGCTCATTCCTGCGAAGGCAAGAATCGACCCTACTGAAAGATCAATTCCTCCTGTCACCATAGTCATCATTTGCCCTATTGATATAAATACAAGAATAGACCCGTACATTAATAAATCTTTCCAGTTCTCAAGAGTGAAAAAAACCGGATTTCTAATACCGACAATAATTATTAGAATTATGTTTACCAGTAGTACCGCGAATTCTCTTTGCTTTATTGTTTTGGTTAAAACCTCTGGTATGTTTTTTATACTTGGCATTAAGTATCCTCCAAATCTTCAACTAACTATCGAGTTCTCCCAGTGCTGCTGACAAGATTCTCTCTTGTGTAAAATTTTTCCTTTCTAGATCCCTCACGATCTTTCCCTCGTGAATAACAAGGATCCTGTCGCTCATTCCGATAAGCTCAGGGATTTCAGATGAAATTAATATTATCGCCTTTCCAGCTTTGGCTAATTCATTTACTAACTCATGCACCGCTGCCTTCGTTCCGACATCAATTCCCTTTGTTGGTTCGTCAAGTATAATGACTTTGGCTCGAGCAATTAATATTTTTGCAATAGCAACTTTCTGCTGATTCCCACCGGAAAGACTCTCAACTTTTTGTCCCATACCGGAACAGCGAATATCAAGCAGTTCAACATATTCCCGAGTCATCTTTTTCTCAATATTCTTCCGAATAAATCCAGCTTTTACTGTTTCTTTAAGAACCGGTATTGTAATGTTTGCCATAATGTCAAGCGGCAGAACCAAACCAAACTCTCCTCGGGATTCTGAAAGATAAGCTATTCCCGCTTCCAATGCTTCAGCCGGATGATTTATTGAAATCTCTTTTCCGTTAAACAATATCTTTCCGCCTTCAGGTCTTGTTATTCCATATATCGCACATGCGATTTCTGTTCTGCCCGCTCCTATCAGGCCGGACATCCCCAGAATTTCTCCCTCGTGAACCTGAAATGAAACATTATTAAATTCTCCCTTTCGGCAAAGCCCTTCAACAGCAAGAATCGGTTCTTTTATTTCAACTTCCGATTTTGGATAAAAATTATCAATACTTCTCCCGACCATCATTTGCACCAGCTTATTTGTGTCTATATCTGTTACATTCTCAGTTCCGATAAATTGGCCATCCCGAATTACAGTAACCCTATCTGCAATTTCAAAAACTTCTTCAAGCCTGTGAGAAATAAAAATTATACCTGTCCCTTCACTTTTCAGTTTTTTGGCTATTTTAAAAAGATGGTCAATTTCCTCTTTTGTTAATGATGAAGTCGGTTCATCCATAATCAATATTTTTGCATTAGCCGATAAAGCTTTTACAATTTCCACCAATTGCTTCTCGGCAATACTTAAATTCTTTACTAATGTTGTAGGCTTTATCTTCACTTCCAAAGACTCTATCAGCTCTTCCGCTCTTGAATAAAGATCCTTCCATTTAATATTTCTGGTAATTTTATTTACTCTTTGGTGACCCATGAAAATATTTTCAGCTATACTTAAATTCTCAAATACACTGGCGTCCTGGTATATAGCCGCAATACCATGATCATAAGAATCATTAGTAGTATTAAACTTAACCTTCTCCACGCCGTTTAATATCATCTCCCCTTCATCCGGCTGATGTATTCCTGTAATAATTTTTATAAGAGTCGATTTGCCTGCTCCATTCTCTCCTAAAAGTGCGTGTATTTCCCCTTGCTTCAAATTAAAACTAACATTTGATAATGCTTTTGTTCCCGTAAAAGACTTGGTTATATTATTCAATTCCAATAATCTTTTCATTGTACTTCCTTACTATATATAAATATTTTTTCAGTAAAAGTTCCTGTTTGTTTATACATCATTATTACCGATAGTCTTTATACATTGACAGCAGATTTCGAAGATTATTTACAATGAAACCATTTTCATGAAACCTGTCCCATAATGACATCTTTTACACCTCCCGTCAAGTTTTTTTTAAGCAATTTCAAACTCAAAAATCAACAACAGCAATGCCCTCCTCTCTAAAACCTGCTGTTCATATTGTGTTCCGTCCTTGAAATAATATCATCCTGTAAAGACGGATCGAGTTCAACGAAGTAAGCACTGTAACCTGCTACACGAATTATCAGGTCGGAATAATCGCCCGGATTTCTTTTTGCTTCATGAAGCAGACTATTGTCAACTACATTAAACTGAACATGCCAGCCTTTTTTTTCAAAAAAAGCTTTGATCAGCGAAACGAGTACTTCGGATCCATGATTACCGGATACTAATAATGGATTTAATTTCAAATTGAATAACTGCCCTCCGGATACTAATATATTGGGCAATTTAGAAACAGAATTCATTGTTGAAGTGGGCCCGTTCACATCCGTCCCCTGACAGGGAGAGCATCCATCCGCCAGGGGCATACCGCTCCTCCTGCCGTCCGGTGTGGCTCCGACGAATGCGCCGAAGGGGATATTTGAGGAAACGGTGCTCGTTGATATCTGCCAATTTCCTCCTATCGGCCCGCGGCCGTATCTTGTATTCTTATACTTTTTTAATAAATAGATATATGATTCTAAAATTGCAGAGGCGATAGTATCCACATAATCGTTGTCGTTTCCGTATTTCGGTGCATGCTTTATTATTAAATTTCTAATTTTGTTCCCGTTTTTCCCGTTATAATCAGATTCCATTGCCTGCGTCATCTGATCAAGAGAAATTAATTTTTCTTCAAAAACCAGCTTCTTAAGGACTGTTAAAGAATTTGCAATATTAGCCAAACCTATTGACTGAGCGCTGACAATATCATATTTTGCCCCGCCCTCCTTAAGGCTCTTGCCTCGTTTGACACAGTCGGAAACAAGCATCGAACAGAAGGGATCAGGAAGGTATTTCTCCAAATATGTATCCGCTATAGTATCATGAATTATATAAAGTTTAGTGAATATCTTTATTTGTTCCTCCCAGGCATTTATTACATCATCATAGGTTTTAAAATCGGTTAGAGATCCGGTGCCTTTTTTAAAATATATTCCGGTTTTCGGATCCACGCCGTTATTGAGAGCTAATTCAAATACTTTCATCATATTGAAATAACTCATGCCGTTGCAACGGTAACCCCATTTGCCGGGGACTGCTACTTCCACACAGCCGACCATTGCATAATCGCAGGCATCCTCCTGGAATATATTTCTATTCAGTAAAGAAGGAATTATCACTTCATCATTAAACATTGCCGGCATGCCAAATCCGGATTTAATTGTTTCGCTGCATTCTGTAAGGTATTCTTCTGAGCTTCCGAAATGGAATCTTGCCGAAAGGGAAGGTTGTGTAACTCCTAAAACATTCGTTGCCTTCAGGCAAAGAAAAGTCAACTCATTTGCGGCATCTTTTCCATGATGATCCTGCCCCCCGACTGTGAGGTTCTGGAACATTGGATAGCCCGTAATAAACTGAGTATCCCTCCATGGACGTATCTTATTAATTGTATTCAATTTTAACCAGAAGTGTAATAATAATTCGAAAGCCTCATCCCTAGTCAGTCTTCCTGTCTCAATATCCCGGGAATAAAAAGGATACATATATTGATCGAATCTTCCAAGAGAAATAGAATGACCATTACTTTCTATTTGAAGAATAAGATGAATAAACCAGACTGACTGAAGAGCTTCAAAAAAAGTTTCTGCCGGTTCCATTGGTACTCTTCTGCAGGCCGATTCAATTAATAGCAGTTGTGTTTTACGGTCA
>Ga0272441_10003271_pt1 | contig 31042 bp, 25 predicted proteins | sample SSMProp6N_FD_193582 | JGI IMG/M metagenome (GOLD analysis project Ga0272441, IMG submission 193582) | Marine sediment archaeal communities from Little Sippewissett salt marsh, Falmouth, MA, United States - SSM-Prop-6N | ecosystem: Environmental > Aquatic > Marine > Wetlands > Sediment ... | reverse complement strand
CCTGATGTCACATGATACGGCAATCACCTGTCTGCCGGTTTCATCCTGAATCTGTTTTTTCAATTCAGCCAGTCTGTCCTCACGGCGGCCGAATAAAACAACATCATAACCATCCTCGGCCAGGGCAAACGCCATAGCCTGTCCGATTCCTGAAGAAGCGCCTGTGATCAGGGCAACTTTTTGAACACTTGATTCTGTTGTCAATGTATCATTCCTCTGCAAATTGTTGATAATATGTTTTTAATTGACCAAAAGCGGTCTTAAAAGGTTGCAGTTTAAGATCCGGGTACCGCTGTATCAGTTTTGTATTCGAAAAACTGTTATGAACCCCAACAAGCATGATGCGGATGGATGAAAGTGAAGATGCGGCTGTTTCCGGATCTGATCCGGTTATTTTTTCCTTAATAAGCAGCGGATAGTACAGTAAAGCAAATGGGATGCTGAAACGCGGTGGTTTAAAACCGTACGCCTGACAGAGTGTGTAAATAATATCTCTGTACCGTACAGGCTCGCCATCTGTGACATGATAAACCGGTGAATCGCCGTCCGGCGGGCTGTTTATCATCCGGCTGATAATTTCTGCGAGGTCATCAACCAGAATCATCGAAACAGTAGCCCGGCCCCGGCTGATCAGAAACGGATATTTCCGGGCGGCTCGAATCATGCGGGCAATAACATGCCTGTCTCCTTCCCCGTACACAAATCGATGACGGAGCACAACACCCTGAAAATCTCCGGCCCGGTGATGATCCAGCACAATTTGCTCCGCATCGGCCTTGGACCGGGAAAAGGCTGTATCCGGCTGCACCGGCAAAGACTCATCCGCGTTGAAATGCCTGTGATGTCCATAAACACCGACTGAACTCAAATAGATGAAAATTCCGGCGCCGGCCTCAGCAGCTTTCCGGCAAAGGTTGCGGGTGCCTTCCACATTGATTTTCTGAAAACCTGAACCGTCTGTATCAATATTTTTTCCTGCGAGATGGACCACGGCCCTGCAGCCTTTCATCCCTTCTTCAATAACATTCTCATCGTTCAATTCACCAGGAAGAATATCGGCCCCTGAAAACTGGCCGGCTTTATCCTTTTCGGACTCGGGAAGCAGAATACGGATTTTCTCTCCCCGCTTTTTCAGCAACCGGAACACATACTGACCGATAAAACCGGATGCGCCTGTTAAAAAAATCATAATGTAAACGATTTCCTATGGATGTGGATTCAGATCGATTATGGATTTCCTGAATAATTGTGTTAAGGCTTCAGGATCCCCTTCCGCTGTTATTGCAGGCCCCACGGTCAGACACTTTTTACCGGATTGTCCCCCGGTGGTGCCATATAAATAACAGGGTATTACAGGAACACGGTTGCTCAGGGCGACTTCCGCGGCCCACTTTTTGAAAGGACCCGGTCCTTCAGGGAACCGGCCCATTTCAGGATAAATAAGAATGAGTTCATTATTCTGAAGCAACTGCCCGCAATCTTTCAAAAACTGATCGTGATTTTCAACCTTCATAATATTGGCAATAAAAAAGAGCTGCCGGATCATCCATTTTTGAAAATATTTCGGCTTTGCCCCGCAAATCACAAAGCGGGGCCGCAGACTGCATATCAAATAAACCGAATCAATAAAAGCCGCGTGATTGGCAATCAGAATAGCGGACTTTCGGCGGACAGGTAAATTCTCCCGACCGTAAATTCGATACCCTTTTATGCAAAAAACGGCATGCAGAACATTTTTCAGGAGAAACCGGATGAAAAGGTAATGTGGACGGTTGACATTCATCATGTCAAAAAAGTATTTATAAAATGACGGGCATTATCATACAGCAGAAGACGGGCCAGATCCTTCCTGCCGGATTCAGATGCATAATGTAGCAGCAGTTTCAAATTATACGGATACATAAAAGGAGATGAGTCGTTGCCCCAAAAAAGTTTTGACCAGTCCACCGCAATTTGCTCCTTAACAATACGGCCAAGAGCAAGCAGACCTGACCCGCTGACATCACCCCAGACATTCTCATGCTGGTTCACCATTTCCACAGCTTCCCGGGTCCAGATAGACCCTCCCATATGGCAGAGAATGAATTGAATGTCAGGATACTTCCTCGCCGGCATATCAAAGTAAACGGGCCTTCCGAATTTCGAGTTGAGAAAGACACCCGCACGCCTTTCTTCCTTCTTGTGCCGGGCCGTAATAAAACCCGTATGTATCATGGCAACCTGTTTTTGAGAGGCCATGGTTTTAAAAAACCGGTCCCATCTTTTGGCATCCGGCTGATATCCGAAACAGGGAAGCAGTTTGATCACACGGACTCCCCGTTCCCGGTACTGCCTGAGTCTTTTCCCGGCCACAGGATGGCGCGGATCCATGAAATGGGACAGTATAAATTGTTCCGGATAGGATTTCTTGATGTCAAGAAGCTGTCTGTTGCTGCAGATAGAGGACACTTTTGTGGGAACCGACTGAAGCAGTGCCAGCTCGATATTCAGGGATTCCATCATGGCAAGCTGAGCTTCCAGAATCCCTTCACGGTTATATATAATCTGATGCATATCGATAATCGGGGATACCGGTAATTTGGGAATGATTTTCTGAGCAGCCTTCACATCAGACGCACTCTTTTCATTCACCGGGTATCCGCAGACCGGACATTGCTTCAGGGATTCCTTAAATAAATTTTTGCAGTAAATATAAGAGCAGTTAATCATGAATCATTCAATATTCATGGTAATATTCCGAGCGGATTTACGAAACCGTTCGATAACCCGTTTATCATACATCTGCCAGGTACCGCCCATATAGGCCACTTCATTGCCGTCCTGGAGAAAATATCCGTCATGCTCCATCTGAATCAGCTTGCCTTTTCTGATCAGCTTGTTCCGAACCATTGATTTAACAAATAACGGCTTGGATAATTCTACATATAAGAAGAATCTTATGTTCATTTCATTGAGAATAAAGACCACATCAAGATCCACATGATAAAATAAATGGGCAATCGCTGTCCCGATTTGCCGGCCGGCCTCGATCATCAACAATCCCGGCACATGATCATAACTGTGCTCAAAGAAAAACGGATGTGTGTTATCCAGAATAACCTGGCTTAAAAAACAATCCGCGTCGCCCTTTTCAATATGTTCAATACGTGAAACAAAATTATTTTCATCATTTTCCTTGTGAACGTATTTTTTATGAAGACGCGGTAAATTGCTGATATCCATACTTTCCATCCACTCGGACAGCTTGCTGTTTATTAATTTTTCCTGAACCACGACAAATCCCCAATTTTAATGAAAAGTCCTCTTTGATTCCCTTTAACATCAACTCATCAGACTGGATTCATACAAATCCAGTTTTTAGTATACGAGATAATTCAATCGAAATCAAGTATAAAAATGGAAATATGAGATGAATGAATAATACCGAAGCGTAAAAACAGCACAGATTGATTGAACGGCATTATAAAGCAATGCGCTGAGCCTTGAAAAAATAACCCGGCTGCCGGTCAACCGGTGTGTCATACAGCCGCAGTTCCCAGACAATTTCTTTATCCGGGGTAACCTCATAAATGACCGATTCATTCCAGTCAGTCATCACACCCACAATCAGCACATTGCCGTTCGGCAGCCGATCGGCATCACGGCAGGTACGGAAATGGTCCCGATGGTATTCCCAAAGAACATTTCCCGATCCCTTATCGATTTCAACCACCTCATAGGGTGACTGAACCTGCAGACAGACCATCATCGTATTGTCTGTATGAATTTCCGGTTCATGCGGATAAAAAGCAGGAAAATCCGTTGCCGGATACAGGTCCTGCCACTGAAACTCCCGGACCGGATTTCCGGTCTCATCCACTTCTACAGTCATGTCAAAATTACGAATGCTGATCAAAGTATGCCCATTTTCCATACGCGTCACGGCATTGGAATGGCACCAGCCCTGATAGAGCACATCCTTATAAGGTGATTCATTATAATGCTCAATTGCCTTCCAGAACCAGACAATATTTCCGCTGATATCCACTTCCTTGACACACGTATCTGCTTTCACATCCGAATTGCCGAACACATATAGGGTATTTCCGTTATCCAGACGATCCGCGTCATGGGAACATTTTGGATCCAGATGCTGCCAGATCACATTTCCGCTGCGGTCTATTTCATACAGCCCTGTATTGCTCAGAACAATCAGAATATTTCCATTTTCTAAAAGCTCCGCATCAAAACCGACAACCGGTTGGATCAGCCAGGTCTGCGGCACCTTAAATTCCCAGATGATGTTTCCATCCATATCCACTTCAACGACCCGCATATTTTCAGGATCGTGGTTGTCTGTAAAAAGCGTGGTCCCCGGAAATACCCGATCTGACTCATAAACGTCCACGACATAGTCTCCCGCCACCGGTTCATTTTCTGTCTCCGTGGGGCTGTTTTTCTTATTTTGATCACAGCCTGTGATTATAAGGGTGAAAGCAAGTATCAGTGTTTTAACTAATTTCATCGCATTCCCTTCTGTTTTTAATCTCTGGATACAGCAATGTATACTGTTTATCAACTGAATAAACATCATCTATAAAACGAACTCTTCATTTCCAATGGTATCTTCATTAATATAGTTGGTGAATTACTGAATATCAATACACATTTCAAATCACCTTTCATATATAGAACGGAGAACGGGCACCGGTTATTGTCCCTGTTTTTTCCACTTGAATTGAATCAAATAAATCCTTATTATCAAGCACTTGAAAATACAGCCATTTTTCACAGTTTCTTCAGAAAGATCAAATATGAACAAACCCATTACAGTACAGCACACATATAAATCCTTCGGCTCATTAAAAGCAGTTGACGATCTCGGCTTTGAAGTAGATTCCGGAACATGCTTCGGTTTCCTGGGCCCGAACGGCGCCGGAAAAACCACCATGATGAAAATGATTTATGGAAAATGCATGCGTGATAAGGGTGAATCCTTTATACAGGTTTTCGGTCTTGATCCGGCCGGTCATTCGCTTGATATTAAATTTATGTCAGGCGTGGTGCCGCAGGACAACAATCTGGATGAAGAATTGAATGTATCCCAAAACCTGCGCATGTATGCCAAATTTTACGGAATGCACAGAAAAGAAGCAAGGGAACGTATTGATGAGCTGTTGACTTTTTTTGAATTATCTGAAAAAAAGAAATCGAAAATAAGAGAATTATCGGGCGGTATGCAGCGCCGCCTGGTTATCGCCAGAGCGCTGCTTCATACACCGAAACTATTAATTCTGGATGAACCGACAACCGGTCTTGATCCGCAGGTACGTCACCTGATTTGGGAAAAACTTCGTCAGCTGAAGAAAAGAGGGTTGACCATCATGCTGACCACCCATTATATGGAAGAAGCTTATCAGCTCTGTGACACCATTCTGATTATGGATAAAGGACGGAAAATGATAGAGGGAGAGCCCAGAATTTTACTTAAAAACAATATCGAGCAATATGTTCTGGAAGTGTTAAGTGACGATGCTGTGAAGGATTTGAAAGGCTGCGCGGAACAAAAAGGGGCGCGTAGGGATTTGGTCCATGGAAGACCGATTTTTTATTCGGATACCATGGAAAGTCTGAAATGTGTGGCTGACAATCTGAAGCACGGAGAATACAATCTGAGACAGGCCAATCTTGAAGATTTATTCTTAAAATTAACAGGAAGAGAACTCAATGTCCACCAGTAAACTGCCATCCTTTACTTCCCGTCTGTACAGTGTCTGGTTCCGGCACGTTCTTGTTTATACCCGGAACCTGATCAGCAACGGCCTGCCCCCGTTTCTTGAACCGCTTATTTTTCTTGCCGGCGTGGGTATTGGTCTCGGCAAGTATATCGTGGATATGGAAGGTATCCCCTATTTACAGTACCTGGCAACGGGCCTTCTGGTTACCTCAGCAATGTATACGGCATCTTTTGAGTGCACATACGGCACCTTTATCCGCCTGGAATACGACCGGGCCTATGACGGCATGCTTGCGGCTCCCATCACGGTGAATGATCTGTTCATTGGGGAGATACTCTGGGCGGGGACCAAGGGATTCTTCTTTTCCTTTGCCGTACTTGTTATTGTGACAGTATTTGGAGTCATTCCGCTGTCCTACAGCATAATGGCCCCGTTTATCGGATTTTTAACCGGTATCCTGTTTGCGGCCATCTCCCTGTTTGTGACATCCTTTGTAAAAACCATCAATCATTTTAATTTTTATATGACAGGATTTCTGTCTCCCATGTTTTTCTTCTCCGGTGTGGTATTTCCAATAAGCAGTTTACCGCGCTCTCTTCAGCCGGTCGCGGAAATCCTGCCTCTCAGTCATGTTGTCAGACTTGTCAGATCGGTCTGTCTCGGGGGATTCAGAGAATCCCTGTTGCTGGACTTGCTTTACTGTGTTTTTGTAACACTGATATTCGGATATTTCGCCCTGAAAAGACTGAAAAAAAGGCTTATTCTATAGTTATCATGGCTTTCACGGCATCATTCAAACGCCTCAGTTTGAACAATGTTTGACAGGAATGATCCGGTTTTTGGAGGATAAGAATGAAAATTATTATTCTGGTAATCCTGGGCACTGCCTGTATAATATTTCTGGTTTGCGCAGATTACGGCATATCCGGTCATGGTCAAATCATCTACACGCAGGAGGACCTTGCTGTCCCTCTGTACGGGCAGCAAACCCATACCTGGTGCTGGGCTGCAACGGGTCAGATGATAATGGAATATCACGGCACATCGGTTTCCCAATGCGCCCAGGCAAATGATCAATTAAACCGAACCGACTGCTGTGATCTGGCAACCTGCCCGGTTGCCAATCTTTTTCACGATTGCATTGCCACAGGCTGGCCCAGATTTGCCCTGTATGGATTCACATTCAAGCATACGCCCGGAAGAACACCGCTTTCATGGCACGATATCACCGAACAGATTGAAGCGGAAAACCGGCTTCCCTTTGCTTTTCAGTGGCATTATGACGGCGGCGGATCACACTGGATGGTGGCCAAAGGGATAGCCTACGGCCATGATGAAAATTTTTTGATCGTCAATGATCCTCTCCCCGTCTGCCGGGGCGATGTATATTTTATCACATACGATGACTACGCCGGTATAAGCGGCAGCCATGACCATGTGGTGAGCTTCTATAATATTTCCGGGGGGAACTGAGTATGAAACCCTGTAAAAAAGAATGGATCATTCTGGTCGCACTCGCTGCGAACCTTTCTGCCCAGGACAGTTATTTTCCCCGTCGTGAATCACGGCCGGTCTATTGGCGTGCCCTGGCCACCTTTAAAGGATTGCTGAACGAAAAAAACTGTACACGGTTCGGATTTGAATCGGTTGAAGAAATAAAAACCGCGGAACTGGGTGAACCCATTCAGGAATACATTATCAAACTGGATCAGCTGAGAAATTACAAAGCCGGCAGCGATCCTTCCCTGTTGCTGTCCCGCAGTCAGATTGTCATTTTTCCTGTGATTGCCGGGAATCGCGTCCGATCCTCGATTCAGTTTGCATGGATTGACTACGCCTGGAAAGCTGTCGCGTTCGGGGGAACAAACACAATCAGAACCTATACCGATATGCGCAATGCCCTTATGGTCAGGCTGGGAAGAACCGAAGACGACTTTTTCTGGGTTCATGTACCATGGCTCGGTCTCCGGTTGATCGGTCATTATGAAAAAGAAGAAATTTTTCTGACACCTCTGGCCGGTATTGAAACACTCGGGCTCAAAACAGGCGTCAGTCAGCCGCTGGCTGGAATTCTGGCTGTTCTCAAACCACTGGCAGATACCTATAAAGAACAATCGCCGCTGTTTAAATAGACCGGTTTTTATTGTTCCTTTCAGTCTCTCAGGCTGAAAGGGATAAAATTTATTTTGCATATATCAAACGCTTCTATTATTTTAATCAGATGGGCAGGTTGGTTTGACAAACCCGTTGTCCAAATGGTCAAGTGGTTCGTACACGTAAAGATGAAAGGGTATTCCATGGAATCCATTTCAAATATTCTTGCCGAGCGGTACGCGTCTTCCGAAATGAAACAAATTTGGTCGCCTGCAGGAAGAATTGTGCTGGAACGTGAATTATGGATAGCGGTTATGAAAGCACAGAAGGAACTGGGACTTGATATATCCGATCATATTATTGAATCCTATGAAAAGGTTAAAAACAGGGTCAATCTGGAATCCATACATCAACGAGAACTGGTCAGCAGGCATGATGTCAAGGCCCGCATCGAAGAGTTTTGTGAGCTTGCAGGATTTGAACATATTCATAAGGGAATGGCAAGCAGAGATCTGACGGAAAATGTTGAACAGCTTCAGATTCTTCACGCACTTAAACTGATCCTGCAAAAAAGCGTAACCGCTGTAATTCGCCTTTCAGAAAAATCAGAACAGTTTTCGGATCAGGTTATCACAGCCAGGACACATAATGTCGCTGCTCAACCCACCACACTTGGCAAGCGGCTGGCCATGTTTGGTGAAGAGCTGCTGTACGCCCTTCAGCGGCTGGAATGGACAATCAGCCATTACCCGGTACGCGGACTGAAAGGCGCTGTCGGCACCCAGATAGATCAGCTCACACTGCTGGATAACGACACAAAAAAAGTTAAAAAACTGGAAGCCGGTATATTGAAACACCTTGGCATGGACTGCATGCTGAATGCCGTGGGACAGGTGTATCCGCGAAGTCTGGATTTCGACGTGGTGTCCTGCCTTTTCTCTGTTGGAAGCGGGATCAGCAGTTTTGCCACAACCCTGCGTCTGATGGCCGGTCATGAAACCGCTTCGGAGGGATTTGCCAAAGGACAAACCGGCTCCTCATCCATGCCCCATAAAATGAACAGCCGATCCTGTGAGCGAATCAATGGTTTCCAAAAAATTCTCGCAGGTCACATCACCATGCTGACCGGACTGTCCGGTGATCAGTGGAATGAAGGAGACGTTTCCTGCTCCGTGGTTCGCCGCGTGGCTTTGCCTGACAGTTTTTTATGCCTGGATGGCATGATGGAAACCTTTTTGACCATTATGGAACAGATGGAAGTCTACCCTGCTGTTATTGAACGTGAAAACAAACATTATTTCCCTTTTCTTTCCACAACTACAATCATGATGGAAGCGGTCAAAAAAGGCGCTCCAAGGGAACAGGCACATAGGGCCATCAAGGAAAATGCCGTGGCCACGGTCAGGGATCTCAGAAATGGCAAAATTGCAGAAAATGATCTTCTGGAACGTCTTGCAAAGGATGACAGACTCGGATTAACACTGAAAGAATTACAGTCCATCCTGAAACGCGGGAAAACACTGGTCGGCAATGCTGAATCACAGATCAAAGATTTTATAAAAACTGTTCAGGACTATAAAAGGAAATATCCGGATGCATCTGATTATAAACCGGAGAGTATTTTATAATCGGGCATCCAGTCATTATTTTAAATCATGAAATCCTCAATCAGCAAATATTTAATCGCTTCTGAACAGGTTCCATGGATAATGTTGAAAAGATGAATTTTTTATGGAACCTTTTTACATGAAAAATAATATAATACCAAAATTAACAATCAACAACGGGCTGCCTGAAAATCACAGGCAGGAGGTCTCATGCGTCAAAAATTGAGAATGTGGTTGTCCGCCGGTGCTATTCTTGTCATCGGCATTATCCTTTATCAAATCCTGAGCGGCCAAAAGGCTCCCATTCAGCGCAGACAGAAAGCGGATGACGGCCGGCGTATCAAACTTATCACTGTGAAGAACCAGGACGTTTCAACCATTCTTCACATGACAGGACCGCTCTACGCCTATGACAAGGTTGAATTGTATGCAGAGGTTTCCGGTGTACTGCTGAATACACCCAAACGGTTTAAAGAAGGGGTTGAATTTAAAATAGGGGAATCCCTGCTCAGAATTGATGACAGTGTCTACAGAAACAATGTCCTGTCGCAAAGGAGTGCCTTTCTCAATCAATTGACATTGTTGCTGCCTGATCTGATGATTGACTTCCCGGAAAGTGGAAATCTATGGGCCGGTTATTTGAAAAATTTCAAATTGAACGCCCCGCTGTTACCGCTGCCTGAACCAATGAATGATCAGGAAAGATACTATATTGCCTCAAGAAACATTTACAATCAATATTATACTGTAAAAAGCATGGAGGCAACACTTGAAAAATATACTTTGAAGGCGCCATTTAATGGACTGGTTACTGAAGCCGGAATTAATCCGGGCACACTGGTCCGTGTCGGCCAGAAGCTAGGGGAATTCACCGATCCCGATCTATATGAAATGGAGGCATCCATTAGCCATCGCCTGGCCGGCAGAATCGCAATCAATCAACCGGTCGAATTAACCTCGGAGGATTTGCCGGGCCGTTTCAAAGGAATGATTAAACGAATCAACCAGGTCATTGACCGCTCATCCATGACGGTTAAGGTTTATATACATACGCGTGACAAAAGGCTGAAAGACGGAATGTATATGTCTGCGTCTGTTGAGGCAAAACCGATCCTGAATGCCTTCTCCCTATCCAGAGACTTGATGGTTAAGGAAAACCGGCTTTATGCGGTTCGCGATTCGGTTTTATTCCTGGAGCCGGTCATGGTGGCTGCTGAAATGGGTGACCAGCTGATCGTGCAGGGACTGACGGATGGCATGCTGATCCTGGGTGAACCGTGGCCCGAAGCCAGAGAGGGTATCAAGTTGCCCCGAATTGAAGATTCCGCCAATACAGTCATGAAACAGAACACAGATGACGGAAAATCCGGTCAGAACACAGCGAACCGGGAGAACCATTCATGAAAAGAGCCATCCGTCTGTTCATTCAATATCCCCTGCTGGGAAATGTATTGATTGTAACGATTCTCCTTTTCGGATGGATCGGATTTAAAAGTCTGAAAACGACTTTCTTCCCCCTGATTCCGAGCCGTACCATCCTGATTTCTGCCGCTTATCCAGGCGCTTCCCCTGAAGAAATTGAAGAAGCCATTGTTCTTAAGATTGAAGACAATCTGAAAGGCGTAACCGGTATTGAAAGGGTGACCTCTGTTTCCAATGAAAACAGCTGTCTTATTACGGTTACGATTTTAACGGGATATGATATCAATATCGTGCTGCAGGATGTTAAAAACGCGGTCAACCAGGTCAGTTCCTACCCCGTCGGCATGGAAAGGCTGACCGTATACCGGCGCGAAATGAGAAATTTTGCCATTAACTTTGTCCTCGCGGGTAATGTGGATTTGAAGGAACTTAAAACAGAGGCCCGCAGGGTGGAAAGGGATTTATTGGCTCTGGAGGGAATTTCAAAAGTTTCCCTTTCGGGATTCCCGGATGAGGAAATTGAAATTGCCGTACGTGAAAACGACCTGAGGGCCTATGGATTGTCTTTCCAGAAAATTGTCAGCGCGGTCCGCAATGCCAACGTAAAACTGACAGGCGGTAAAATCAAGGGCAGGAAGGAAGAACTGCTCATCCGTACCGACGTGAAAGGATATCAGGCTGCAGAACTGGCCAATCATGTTTTAAAAACCACTGAAAACGGCACCATTGTCCGGCTGAGCGATGTCGCCGATTTGACGGACCGCTGGTCTGAAAATCCCAACCGTGTTTATTATAATGGACGGCTCGCAGTGCAGGTGACCATACAAAACACCAACCGGGAAGACCTTTTTCAGGTCACGCGCATAGTAAAAAACTACATACAGCAGTACAATCAGAAACACCGTGCTGTTCAGGCCTATGTAACACGGGACGGATCCGAAATAATTAAGGAGAGAATCAACATACTCCGCAATAACGGTGTCCTTGGATTAATCCTGGTCCTTCTTTTCTTGTCCCTGACCCTGAATCCCAGAATGTCCTTTTGGGTGGCTCTGGCTATTCCCATTTCCTTTGCAGGAATGTGTATGGTTGGCCCGTTTTACGGATTAACAATCAATGTCATGTCCCTTCTTGCCATGATTCTGGTGCTCGGTATTCTGGTTGACGACGGCATTGTGGTCGCTGAAAATATCTATCAGCATCACGAACGGGGCGAAAAACCCATCCCCGCAGCGGTCAAAGGGACCATTGAGGTGCTGCCTTCTGTCGTATCATCCATTTTAACCACCGTGGTCATTTTTCTGACTTTCTTTTTTCTTGAAGGCGGTCTGGGCGACCGTTCAAGGGATCTGGCATTTGTGGTTATAGCGACCCTTCTTGTCTCTCTGGTTGAAGCGGCTTTTATCCTCCCGGCGCATATCGCCCATTCCAAAACCCTTTGTTCCAAATCTCTTAAAAAATCACGAATTGAACGCTGGTCGGAAACAGGATTAAGATTCATCCGCGAAAAAGTTTACGCACCGGCCCTTCATTTTTCAATCCGTAATCCCGTCGTCGCTATTGCTGTGCCTGTGGCCATCCTTTTAATCACACTCGGTGCGTTGAAAGGGAGCATCATTAAAACCACCTTTTTCCCCATTATTGAAAGAAGGGATGTGGATGTGGTGCTTGAAATGCCGGCCGGGACTCCCGATGCGGTTACAGACAGCCTGCTGGCCGGTATGGAGCGAAAGGTCTTGAAAGTAAATAATATATACAGGGACAAAACAGGTGAAGACATTGATCTCATACAAAATATATCAAGGCGCGTCGGCCCGGCTTCCCATCAGGGTGAAATCTCAGCAACATTAATCGGAAGCCAGCATCGTAAATGGGATGCCATGGAGGCCACAAACCGGATCCGGGAACAGGTCGGCAGCGTACCAAATGCTGAAAAACTGGAATTCGGCGGTACCGGATGGTGGGGAAAACCGGTTTCCATTGCGCTGGCCAGCAACAATCTGGATCAGCTTCGGGAAGCAAAGCTGGCGCTGAAGGAAGAACTCCGCAAGGTCGACAAACTGAAGGATGTGGTGGATGACGATCCGCCCGGCCTGCGGGAAGTATCGATCAGGCTGAAGGATCGTGCTTTCGCGTTGGGGCTGACCACGGCAGATGTGCTGTCGCAGGTACGGTCAGGCTTTTTCGGAAGTGAAGCCCAGCGACTGCTGCGGGGCATTGATGAAGTTAAAATCTGGGTCCGGTATGCAACCGAGGACAGAAGTTCCACACGAAAACTGGAGGATATGCGTATCCGGCTGCAGGATGGACGGGAATTCCCGCTCAGAGAAATTGCTGAATTTTCTATAAAACGGGGCGTCATGGCTGTGAATCACATTGACGCGCAGCGGGTGGTCAAAGTCGAAGCCGATATCGTCAATCCAAAGGAGTCGGTCCCGGATATTCTGGCAGATATACGATCAGATATTTTACCTGAAATCCGTTCACGTTTTCCGGACATCCGTTTTATGTTTGAGGGACAGAGCCGGGAAAATCAAAAGACCGTCCGTGCCATTGGACGCGTTGTGCCCGGAATGCTGATTCTGATGTTCCTTATCGTGGTCCTCACCTTCCGTTCATTCAGTCAGGCTGTACTGGTTTTTATTCTTATTCCTTTCAGCCTGATTGGTGTACTCTGGGGTCATTTGATTCAGGGTTACATCGTCAGTATGTTATCCTGGTTCGGCACCATTGCACTGGCCGGTATTGTGGTCAATGATTCTCTGGTCCTGGTCAGTGCATTAAACCGTATGCTTAAAAAAGGCAAAGCATTTAAAGAGGCCCTTTTTGAAACGGGTATTTCACGTTTTCGTCCCGTTCTGCTGACATCTCTGACCACCATTGTCGGACTGGGACCGCTTATTTTTGAACGAAGTCATCAGGCCCAGTTTCTCTCCCCCATGGCCATCTCTGTGGCCTATGGACTGCTTTTCGGGACCTTGCTGACATTGCTGATGCTTCCCGCCATGCTCTCCATTCTGAATGATGTCAAGGTACGTGGATTCTGGCTGATCAGACGGCAAAAATTATCGCCGGAAGAAGTGGAACCGGCTGTTCGTGAAGATATTTTCGTTCAGAAGCAATCGGATCCATGTGATGAGGAGGAGTAAAATGAAAACCGCCTGGTTCAGTCTGATTTTCATTGCTGCATTTCTCCCTGCTGTTTTCGGTGCGGAACTGCTTACGCTGGAAAAGGCTCTGATAAAGGCCTTTGAAAAAAATCCTCAAATCGAAATTGCCCGCAACACGGCAGCCATAGCGCATAATCAGTCCAATATCGGGAACGCGGATCTTCTGCCCGGCATCGGACTTTCGGGCAGTATCAGCTATCTGGACGGAGAGGGCGCAGCTGCTTCGGAAAATCCGACCAACACAATTTCAGCACAGGTTCAGGCAAATTATACACTGTTTGACGGATTCGGCAACCTGTACCGGTTTAAAACACTGCGGGAGGGAGACAAAGCAGGTCAGATGGAAGCACGGGCGCAAATCGAGCGGATTTTGCTTGAGGTCAGTGACGCCTATTTTAATGCGGCCTCCGCTTATGAAAATTTTGAAATCGCCCGGGAACTGGTTCAGATTTCCAGTGAGCGGCTTGCCAGGTCAAAACAGCAGTCGGTTTTCGGCCGGGCAAGAACCATTGATGTATTATCAGCGACTGTGGATCTAAACACGGACAGTGTCACTTTGAGTCAGGCCCGTTTGCAATGGGATCAATCCAGAAGAAATCTGAACTATCTGCTTCATCAGAATATAGATGCTGTCTTTACCGTAGATACTTCAGTGGTATTCAATCCGATGCCTTCCCTTGAAACGTTACATGAAAAAGCCGGAAACGATAATGCGACCCTTCTTGCAGCGGGTCATCGTAAAAACAAAGCGGAATATGAATGGAAAACGGCCTTATCCGCGCATCTTCCAAGGCTGGATTTATCCGCGTCCTACGGATACAGTCGAACCAATAACGACTTACACTTTCAAATGAAAGATCCGGATAAATCTTTCCGGGCGGGCCTGTCCCTGTCCTTTAATCTTTTCAATGGATTTCAAACAAGCATCAACCGGCAAAATGCCAAACTGCTGCTGAAAAATCAGAAATTGCTGGAAGAACAAACCCTGCTTGCACTTGAGAAGGATATCAACAATGCCTATCAGGCCTATCAAAACAGTCTTCAGGTATATGATCTTGAGAACCGTAGTCTGGAAGTGGCCAAATTAAATTTCATCAGGACACGGGAACTGCAGCAGCTGGGGCAGGTCAACTCAACCCAGTTCAGGGAAGCACAGCTCAATCTGATCCGTTCAAGAAGCAGCCTGGCTGCGGCCAAATATGAAGCAAAATTGAATGAAATGATATTATTGCAGTATAGTGGATCATTAATCTCTGAAACCATGCAGCAATAGACCATATATCGATTTCGTCCGAACAAATGACAAACAGAATTTCATACTTTCAGGAATAAATGATTTATATTTAATACTCCTATCTTTAACAGCCGGGAATACCTGGCACATTAAATGATCACATCCCTCCTTTATCATTCAGCAGGTCATCAGATTTAACCATTCATTGATCAAACTACCTCCCAATTTATCATTCATCGTTAAAGTTGTTTTTTTATCCACATCTCCAATCCGGCATAAAATCTGCAATATTCATAAAAAGACCAAATCGATTGATTTCGTCCGTTAGGCAAGATTTGAACAATAACGGTACCGGGAGCCTGAATATGGAAAAAGACCGAATTCTTGTGGTTGAAAATGATGCCAAAACAGCCGAAACCTTAAAAAAACAGCTGGAACAGTGTCATTTTACGGTTATTGAAGTAATCAAAAAAGCCGAATCTGCAATCATTGCTGCCGAGGCCCTGAAGCCGGATCTGGTCCTGATCAACACGCAGATACAGGGCAATATGGATGGAATAGAGGCTGCCATACAGATTAACTCGCTCTTAAATTATCCGGTTATTTTTCTATCCATGCCGCTGGATAACAAAACACTTGAACGGGCCAAAAAAGCTGAACCCTATGGTTTCTTAAATCAACCCTGGTCCATGGAAACCCTCAGAGCAACATGCGTCACGGCAATTTACAGGCATCGCAAGGAGATAGGATTTCTTCGTGACAGGCAGCTGCTGACAGCACTTCTGGAAACGGTCCCCGATCATATATATTTCAAAGATAAAAATAGTCAATATCTGCGCATCAACAAATCCATGGCGGATTTTTTTAAATTGGCTGATCCTGAAGATGCTGTCGGAAAATCGGATTTTGATTTTTTCAGGAAAGAGCATGCAAAACAGGCATTAGAGGCCGAACAGCGGATTATTCAAAAGGATGAATCTGTGATTGGTTCGGTTGAAAAACAGTCGATTCCGAACAGTCAAACACGCTGGGTTTCAAACACAAAACTCCCCTTACGGGATAATGATGGCAAAATAATAGGCACCTTTGGTGTTTCACGTGAAATTACGGAGCAGAAAAAAATTGAAGACTCACTCAAACGGTACACAAAAACATTGAAAAAAGCGAAGACAGAATTGGAGGAAAAAACACAGCGGTTACGTCATCTGGTTGATGAACTCAATGAGGCAAAAGAAAAAGCAGAAGCGGCCGCTTTGGCAAAAAGTGAATTTCTGGCCAATATGAGCCATGAAATTCGAACACCCATGAATGGCATCATAGGTATGACAGATTTGGCTCTGGAGACACAACTGAACGGAGAGCAGAAAGAATACCTAAAAGCAGTTAAAACATCCGCTGATGCGCTTCTCACATTAATCAATGACATCCTGGATTTTTCAAAAATTGATGCGGGCAAGCTTGAAATTGAAAAAGTTCATTTTAATCTTCAGAACAGTATTGGCGATGCACTGAGAACCCTTGCGCTTAAAGCGGACGAAAAAGGTATTGAGTTGATTTTTGATATTGATCCGGAAGTGCCGGCTGACCTGTTGGGTGATCCGACAAGACTCAGGCAAATCGTCTTCAATCTGGTTGGGAATGCCGTTAAATTTACTGAACAGGGAGAAGTGGTACTGCGGGTTGAAATCGAAAAAAAATTGAAAAAGAGCGCAGTCTATCATTTTTCCATAACAGACTCCGGAATAGGTGTTCCTGATAACAAGAAGGAAATAATATTCGATACTTTTACACAGGCGGATGGATCAACCACGCGTCAGTATGGTGGAACCGGTTTGGGACTCGCTATATGCAAGAACCTGGTCAATTTAATGAGTGGAAAAATCTGGGTGGAAAGTCCCGCAAAGCATCTGGGAACAAAAGCGGGTGGTCCGGGAAGTGTCTTCCATTTTACAGTAAAACTGGATACAGGTAAACCTTCCACAAAAAAGAAATCCGTTCCGGTCCATATGGAATTGTCCAACCTTCCGGTTCTGATTGTTGATGACAACAACACCAATTGCCACATCCTGGAAAAAGTCGTCAGCAAATGGGGCATGCATCCCGCAACCGCAGACAACGGTGAATCAGCACTGAAAGCGATTCAAAAATCAATAAAAGCAGGGAAACCATACCTTTTATTACTGATAGATGCATTCATGCCGGGTATGGATGGATTCATGCTTGCATCTGAAGTCAGCAAAATATCTGAAATGAAAAATGCTGCTGTTATTATGTTGTCTTCAGCTGAACAGAGAAGCAGAGCAAAAGATTACAAAAAATATGGCATATCAGGTTTTCTTTTAAAACCTGTAAAACAATCGGAATTATACAATGCCATTCTGGATGTGCTTTATCATACAGACGTATATAAAAAGGACAAAAAAACAGTATCGGATAAAAAGGCAATACAAGAGGATCATCCTGCCGAAAGTCGCCTGCGCATTCTTTTAGCCGAAGACAATGCCATAAACCGGAAACTGGCTACTTCACTCATTCAAAAACGTGGGCATGAGGTTGTACAGGCTGAAAATGGTTTAAAAGCTTTGGATTATTATAAGCAGGGCGGATTCGATCTAATTATAATGGATGTTCAGATGCCGGTCATGGATGGATTGGAAGCAACACATGAAATTCGCGAATTTGAAAAATCATCCGGTACACATATTCCCATCATTGCCATGACTGCGCATGCGATGGCAGGTGACAGAGAAAAATGTCTTGAGGCGGGAATGGATGATTATATCTCCAAACCCATTAAGCCGGAACGTCTTTTCAATGCGATCCATTCCATCATTAAGAACAAGTCTGTCTGAATTGTATGATAATGCAGTATTTAAACAGCTTTGCTATATGGAGAACCATTTATTCAATTTAATCAGAATGACGTTGTGAGGCGGCACATCAAATAAATCCTTCATATCCCCGCCAAATGAAAAATCGCCCATATTCTCAAATTCGGTCCGGTTCTGTGACCAGACCAAAAACAATGTGGATCCTGGTGTATATTCCCACCGGATAACCAGATTGGACCGGAACTGCCTGAAATTAAAATCGGGTTTGTCGAACGAATAATCCTTGTTCCCGTCCCTGTCCGCATCAATTTGATAGATTTCATCTTCTTCCAGATAGCTGATTTCCTCCCCGGGAAATGTATAAAATCTGTCTTCATACGCTTCGGCCCGGGAATTTGTAATTTCTTTAAGATGGGTATATGTCCCCGCACTGACAAACGGCATACCATAGAACTGTATGGTCAAATCAGGAGTTATGCAGTAGGTAAAACGGATCACCATCCCCATTGTTTTTTGTTTAATCCGTCCGAACACATAATGATTATCCGGATCGGACTCGATGGTTTCCACATACTGCAGATTATTCCTGTTAAAATTATAAAAAGGATATAAACTGAAAGAGAACGCATCATTGGGCCTTACCAGCACTCCGGGAGAGATATTATAGGACCTTGATATTTGATCTGTGTAATTATCATGTGATAAATTTAGTGACAGCTGATAGGCCTTTCTGTTATCGGTACTCATATAAAACCATTCATGCCAGATCGAGGGGAAATATAGAGACGGCCCGCCGCGCAGAGCACTGGGAGATAGAGAACGACCATTATAGGCCATACCGCCTCCAATAAACCACTGATTTTTAAACTGCGCGTTCAAATTCACATTACCACCAGAAAACAGGGTTTCCCAGCCGAAATTGTATCCGCCCCACTGGTTAAAGTTCACATAAACCTGACGAAAAACACTGAACGGCTTTTCCTGCCGGAATTGTACCCATACAAAAGGCATAATCACATCCGCCCTGCGCAGAAAACCCATATCATTCAGTTCAAGACCGGGAGACCGCCACGTACCGCCGACGAGGAACTGAAAATGCTCCCCTCCGAATTTGCCAAGATACATGCTGCCTCCAAATCCACTTAAAGCGGTCCTGGTTGAATCAAGGGTGATATGATCCGCATCCGGACGCTGATAATAACGCGGTGATGCCGTCTGGGTTTCCATTATCGCCTCCCTGCTGCCCTGAATATGACTGTAAACCAGATTGAGTGTAAAATTATAGGTCCGGTCCTTCCATTGATGAAACAGATCCAGTCCCCCGGTTGTGGCGCTTCGGGGCATCAGGTCGCGATTCTCATCCGTAAGCTGTCTGTAGGTACTGGTGACCATACCGCCAAATGTGGTTTGACCGCCCCTGAAATCCTTTAAAACCCGGCCCAGAAAATAATTGGACATTGGCTCAACATCGATAAAACGGCGCTGGCCGTTTAAATCAACCTCAGCGACCTCCTTTGAAGTGACCGCATTCAGAACACCGATTGAATATCCTTTTTGCGTCTTGCCGATCAATTTCAGAGCGCCCAGAATAGTGGATTTATCAGGCATGTCGATATTTTCATCGTCATCAAGATCCGGTGAATATCCCGGCGGACGTCCGATTCGCCGGGAATAGAACAGCTTATCATTGGAAAATTCGCCGTCCCCTATCGTAATACTGTTATCGAGAAGACTGCTGCCTTCAATAAAAAAGGGACGTTTTTCATCAAAAAACGTCTCATAAGCGGTCAAATTGACTTCAGAAGGATCTGCTTCAACCTGTCCGAAATCCGGATTGATCGTTAAATCCATGGTCAGATCGCTCGTGATACCGATCTTTGCATCCAGGCCGATATCCGCGTGATAAAGGCGGCCGTCCGCAAAAGGATTGCCCTCCTCCTTTTGAAATGTTTCGGCACTGAGCATGGTATACGGCAATATTTCCATCCGCCGGGACTGCGATATCCCTTTGAGCCCGTGAAGTTCACCAAAACGGTTTACCCACCCGCGCGAGTCCCTGGGTATAAACTGCCACACGGAACGCTCCTCCTTGCGATACAGACGGCGTGTGAACTGTATTCCCCAGACATGATCATCTTTTTCTGCGAAACGAAGCTGACTGAACGGAATTTTCATTTCCGCGGTCCAGCCGAGACTGTCTCTTTGCGTTTTGACGTACCAGATCGGGTTCCAGTCCGAGTCCCAGTTGTCGCCGTCATCTGTTATGGCCTCGTCTCCCTTCACCCCGGCTGCATTAATGGTAAACGAGAAAGCCGTTCTGAAATCATGATAACTGTCAATGTTGATTTCCACCCAGTCGCCGTCAAAGCCATCGCGTCTGCACATCCGCTGAACAATTGAGTCAGGTGAAGCATCAAATGCCCGGATCCCGACATACAGGTTTTTATTATCATACAGTATTTTAAAGGCCGTCTCCTGTGAGGGCGCACTGCCCTCATTGGGACTTCTTTGTGTGAAGTCACCCCCCCATTCGACAAGATCCCACGTCAATTCATCCAGAATACCGTCAATTACCGGAGATGAAGGCCCGGCTTTTATAGTTTGATATTGTTTCCTTTCAATTTCACCATTTTCAGCAAAAAGTGCAGAACTGTAAATAATACAGCTGAGAAGGTACAGGACAATCTTATACTTATTCACCGATTTTGCCCTCCATCTATCCGTCAATACAGGTATTTTGGAAAAAAACCGAACGGTAATAATCTCTGTTGCAAAGAAGTACAATGAATGCGGCTTTCTGTTGAATTACAATATATATACGGATACAGGCCTGGAAAGGTTGCAGAAATGAGTTACAGGATGCGCCATACACATTATACAATTTCAAATGATAAAGGTCTGTTTGTGCGGCGCGCCCAACCGATATTTTCTAAACACCACGTTGAAAAGCAATCCAGCTGCCGTATATTTTTATGATCTTAGTAAAATAAGATATAGACAATACAAGCCGACCGAAGTCGAATTGAACGGAAAGAACTATATGTTCTGGGCGTGTCCGACACCAAACAATGGTTATTTTGCAATTTTAAAAAATATCCTTGTTTTCCATTCAGTTTTTTAATAAAATATAATCAACACAAATTTATTCAAAGGCTAAATTATTGAATTTCTATTTTGATTGGGATGCAAATAAAGCCCAAACAAATTTTAAAAAGCATAAAATTACTTTTGAGAACGCAACAGATATTTTTCGTGATCCATTAGCATTATCCATATATGACGAACTTTATAGTAAAGATGAGGCTCGCTGGATAACAATGGGTACAACAAAATCAGGAATAATTATTGTCGTTGTGCATACATATAATGAACTAAATTTAAAAGACATACAGATACGTATCATATCAGCTCGCAAGGCTACTAAAAATGAAATCAAACAATATCAGGGTAAATAATATGAAAAATGAATATGATTTTTCAAATGCTGAACGTGGCAAATTTTTTAATCCTTCAGCAAGTATGCATCTGCCAATATATTTGGAACCAGACATAGATAACTTTTTTAGATCTATTGCTGAGAAAAAGAATACGGATGCAGTAACGCTTATCAATGAATTACTCCGCCGAGACATGGAAAATATACGTACTGCCTCTTAACTTATTTTTATATCTACACAAATCAAGGTAGAACTGCCGGTTACCCGGCAGCCCCCTCACAGATTCCTGCGTGCGGTTTTCCCGCACAAGGCTCCTCGGCATTGCTCGCTTCGTACAAGAACATTATGTCCTCTTTGCTATTCCCTGCATTTATGTTTACTTGTAGTATCCAGCCTTTCGTATCCGGTACAAGTTTCCTTTGCAGGCTGCGCAATCCCGTCATCCCCTTCCACATGTGATCGGCGTTACCGTCTCTGAGTACTATGAGATGATCTGACTCCCTGGCCGCCCGTCAGGCATTCCTCTTTTGGTTGAACTGCCTTACCTCTTCTTCAAGGAGGCAACCGGTGAACTTGCTATATTTTTATGGACACACAGTTAAGAGTGTTTTATATTGTATTACTTAACCAGGAGTGTTCACATGACAAAACCAGAACCAAGACGTACCTTCACCAAAGAGTTCAAGATTGAATGTGTTCAGCTTGCCTTGAGCAGTGAAAAAACCGTATCTCAAGTGGCCCAGGATCTTGGAATTAAAGAAAACAATCTCAGACGTTGGATAGATAAGTATCGTGAAGACCCCGAACATTCATTCCCGGGTCAGGGTAATCTCAAAGAAGCTTAGGAAGAACTTCGTCGGTTAAGGAAAAAATTAGCCGACGCTGAATTGGAACGTGACATTTTAAAAAAAGCCTTGGCCATTTTCTTAAAACCGTCCCGTTGAAATACGGATTTATTATGCGACATAAGCATGTATTTCCGATCAAGAAAATGTGCCTTGCCCTCAAGGTAAGTCGGGGCGGTTATTATGCATGGGTTGATAGACCTCAAAGTCAACGCTCACTGGATAATGAAAAAATGCTAGACAGAATAAAACAAATACATATTGAATCAAATCAAGTTTACGGAAGTCCTCGTATCACAGATACCCTAAGATCAGAAGGTTTTATGGTCAGTCGACCTCGGGTGTCGGGGGGCAGTCAAAACCGGCCAAAGTGCCCACCGACCTTTCAAACTGCCCACCGATAAATTCCATTAGCAGAAGCCATGCGGCCCGGTATGACCAGATTATTCGAAAGAAGCTCTCAAAAGGGCTTCATGCAAAACGGATTTATCAGGATCTTGTCACAGAGTTTGGTTACCCCCACAGTTTTGATTCAATCAAACGCTATGTTCGCTCTATCAAGATAAAATCACCAAAAGTCTATTCTCGCATTCATACACCGACGGGTAACCAATACTAAATAATAATTCCCCGTGTGGCACGACCCTCGTGGTCGTGCCTTTCATCATTTCATCAGCATAGGAATACTAAAATCATCCGGTATCAAACCACTTCGATGCTTCCTTGCCCATGCTGAAGACCACCGCCATTTTTCAGGACTGGATACAAGACCAGCACGTACAGGATTGTTCTCAATATATTCAATAGCAGAATGAACAGCCCTGGCACTATAGAGGTTTCGATCATATCCTCCACCAGGCTGCCAGAATTGAAATTTCTTCATTCCCCTTTTCTCAATAATAAAATCATTTATTATTTCCGGTATCTGAAAAAGTAGATGATCTTTGTATTTTCTTCCTGTCTCTCCTTTAACATCATGAAGTACTTTCGGAACAATATGACCATCCTGTCCCGGATAAATAATAAGATGAACGTGATCCGGCATCAGAGTATAGGCCCATAGTTCAAAACCATAATTCATTCTGGCTTTATTTAATAAATCAAGGAATATCATACATGCTATAGAATCATTAAAATAATGATATCTTCTATAGCAGGAAAAAGTCAATTAACGAGCATGATATGGAAGATTGAAGCGTTTGAGCTTTTTTCCGTATTCCGTTTTGGTTACCCTTATATTTACTGTTCCTTAAATTTCCTCATAGGCACGACCACAAGGCCTGTCCCGGACTTGATCCGGGAGTCGTGCCACACAATATATTATTTATATATTACCCAAGACACCCGCCGGGCTTGCCCGGCAATAATTTTATACTGGTTCTTCTTATGCAAACAGACTATGCAGGTTTTAAAAATTGAAGATCGTATCATTGGGAAAAACGCTGAGGATGTAAAGGCTAATATACCATTCCTTCTAAATATTATCAAGATAAAAATTTTTCGATATCATCCCTGAATGAGTTGGGCGAGAATGTAAACAGCCTTTTCAATATCTGCCTCTGTGGACATGGTAAAATTCAGTCTCATGGTATTCATTCCCTGCTGACTGGATGTAAAGAAATATTTTCCCGGCACAAATGCTGTTTTCTCCCGCACAGCACTTGCATAAATAGATTCCGCATCAAAATCCGGCGGTCCTTCCACCCAGACAAACATGCCGCCTTCCGGCCTGGACCAGGTAAAATGATCCGGAAAACTGGAATCCAGGGCCCGGAGCATTGCCTGTAATTTTGGACGGTAAAGGGTCACAATTTTCGGGATTTGATTGTCCAGATATCCCCCTGTGATATACTCTGCAGCAAGCGCCTGATTCAGCGTGCTTGTATGAAGGTCAATACCCTGTTTTGCCAGAACCATCCATTTGGCAATTAAAGGGGGGGCCAGGAAAAATCCTGTCCGCAGTCCCGGAGCAAATATTTTTGAAAATGTGCTGGTATAAATCACGTGATCCGGAGCAAAATTCCGTATGGGTGGAACCGCTTCACCACTGTACCGCAGCGCACCATAGGGATCATCTTCCAGAATCAGGACATCATGATCCTGTGCCATCCGGGCAATCTGTTTTCTTCGGTCAAGGGGCAGGGTTCGTCCTGAAGGATTTTGAAAATTGGGAACCATATAAACGAACTGAATTTTATGCTTTCTGAGAACAGTCTCAAGGGCTTCGGGAATAATGCCGTTTTCATCTGTTTCAACCGGGACATATTCGGGTTCATACGGATTAAAGGCTTGTATTGCCCCTACATAAGTGGGAGCCTCAACGGCCACTTTCTGTCCCCTGGAAATCAGTATTTTTGCCGCTGCATCAAGAACACCCTGTGATCCGCAGGTTATATAAATTTGGTCAGGATTGGCATCAATGCCTGATTTCCGGAGATAATCTGCCAGTGCTTCACACAATGGTTTAAAACCCTCTGTACGATCATATTGAAACGCCCGGGATCCGTACCTGTCTATAACCTGCGCAAGCAGGCGGCCCATCAGTTCCATTGGAAAGCTTTCCGGGGCCGGAATGCCCCCGGCCAGGGAAATCATCCCCGGCTGGGAAACGACCTTTAACAATTCGCGAATGGCACTGGCTCCCATTCGTTTTGTTCTTCCGGCCAAAAGATAATCAAACGGCATAGGTATCCTCCGGTTTATAATTCAAATTAAGATGATCATGCAAATACAATTAACCCGTTTCAAGCCTTATCATTCTTTTATAATGGAACCCGCCCCAAATCATGAACACCGTTATTCCGACAATCCCCCATAACCAGTCAGGACCAATATGCTCATAAATCCAGGTGCCCGCTACGGGACTGATGACCATGGACAGTGAAAATGTAAAAGTATACAGTCCCATGTACGAACCCCGGTTTGAATCACTGGTACGATTGGCTATGGCCGAGGCCAGCAGTGGAAAAATCATGATTTCTCCCAGGGTCCATATAATCACCGTAACCGAAGCAAACAAATAGGTGCTCCCCAGGGGCAGTAGAATAAATCCAACAAACATCATAATGAGCCCTGTGCGGATAATCCCGAGCGGATTTTTATCCTCCAGACGATGGATCAGCGGCATTTCAACAAACAGAATGATGAGTGCATTGATTGCCAGCAGCGATCCGATTTGATTCTCCTGCAGAAAATAATGCTGTCGCAGATAGAGGGGCCAGGTATTCAATATCTGGAAAAATACAGCGCCCAGAAACAAAACCAGACCCAGAATATACAGATAACCCGTATCCTGCCACGGAGATCCGCCTGAAGAATTAGTATCCGCAGATGGCCCCGCTTCACTGGAATGATATTTAAAAAAAAGCAGATACATCAGCAGAGCGGCACCCAGACAGGTTAATCCATCCACCCAGAATATATACAGATAGCTGCGTACAGCCAGAAATCCGCCTGCCGCAGGGCCGATAACCAGTCCGGCATTCACAGCCAGCCGCATCAATGCAAATCCGCGGGGTCTCAGCTTTTCCGTACAGATTTCACAAAAGGCCGCGACATTGGCAGGCCTGAACATATCTGTCAATATGGCTGTAATCAGCATCATTATACTGATACTGGTCAATGACCGGCAGTATCCCATTATGATAAAACAGAAGCCTGAACTGATCAGACTCATCATCTGAACATGCATGTTGCTCCATCGGTCGGTCAGCCACCCTCCAAGCCAGGAGCCGATCAGTGAACCCACACCGTAAATGCTCAGCACACGCCCCGCTGTCACCACGCTGAATCCCATTTCTCTTGTCAGATAAAGCGACATAAAGAAAAGGACCATGGAACCGCTTCGGTTCACAAGAAGAACCATGGCCAGATACCATGCTTTTCCGGGCAGGCCCTGATAGGAAGCAAAATAATTTTTAAAAAACCTTTTTATCATTTTATCATGTCCCCGGTTTTTTCGGCGCAGTTCTATATCCTACTCATCGTTTAGCTGTATGAAACGGATCTTTGGCCTCCATAAACAACAAAAAGTCCGTACCGGTAATAACATTCCACATTGGCATACCCCGCATCCCGCAGTCCATTGAACTGATTTGACAGCTTTTCAAAATGATTTTCACTATTTTTTCTTGCCTTATCCGGTACATTAACTAAGCCTCCGCTGAAATTTTAGACAGGTCAAATCCATCTGAAAAGGGACATGCCCGCCTGCATTCATAGCATTGCATCAATTTGAAATTTCGGCCCGCTGTGACATAGGCATGCAGCCTGCACTGCTTCTGAACCACGGTAACGCCATCCAGGGCATTCCCGGGACACCGGTCAATGCAGATACGACATTCGGGCGGACAGAAAGCGCCTTCCATCACAGTATCTCCATTGATTGATGTATCAACAAGAAGGGCCGAGAGTCTGACCATGTTCCCGAAAGTCGCTGTTGTCAGAAGCGTATTCCTCCCCATAAGGCCAAGACCGGCCAGATAACCTGCATGTCTCAGTGAAAGGATGCCTTTACCCCTCTGCTGCTCGTCATTCCAAAAATCATAGGGATCATCAGAAGGGACAGGAATACTATGAATCCCTTTTTCCTCAAGAAGAACAGCCAGCTGCAGGGTGATCCCGTCCAGCATCTGCGTGGTGATCTGATTGAAATACGTATAGGGAACCGCTGTATCTGACTCGATCAGCCCGGATGGCAATCGTTTGGCCAGAACAACAACGGTCCGACAATGTTGAAATATGTCCCTGGGATGAAAATCCGGAGGTGCATTATCAAACCGCTCGACAGGTGCGAATCCGCATAAATCGGCTCCGCACGTTTTTGCCTTCTCCATGATCCATTTTTTAATCATGATTTTTTTCCCTTGATTTCATTGAGCCTTTTCTCAAAGTGAATTAAATGCTCCTTTAAATGCCTTAAATAGTCAAGGCTGATTTCACCCAGTGTGTTTGTGGACTTTTTGGTTTTCCATACATGATGCAGCTTTGCAGGATCGATATACTGAATCACATGACAGAGAAACAGATTATAGGAGACCCAGAACTTGAGCAGCGCATGAAAGGGCATCCTGTTATACTGCTGAATTTGAATCCATTCCTCATTTTTATCGCCGTATCCGGGAAAATCCAGTTCTTCCTCCATCTGAAGCCGAACAAAACGCTGATGGTTATTGGATGCAGAATCAATTAAATGTCCGACAATTTCCCTGAGTGTCCACTTGTCTTCTGCCGGTTTGACCAGTGTAAGAGCCTCATCCAGATGTTCATATTTTTTATGGAAATCCAGCACAACCTCCTGCAGTTCATCGTATAAATCAACCATTGGATTATCCTCCGTGTTTTGATAGAATTCAAACGATAGGGATGATTTGAAATAAATTATGATCATCCCGCCGTTATAAATATCTAAAATGTTTCTAATTTTAATTGGTGAAAAATAATTAATCTAATTAGGATAAAATATACTAATTAGTATATACTAAGTCAAGTAATTTATCCTATTCTCTTAGATTTTTATTAACAACTTGTGAAATATGTAATCTTTTTATATATTGTTTAAGTTGTTTACCATCATATTATACCGTTCAGGAGGTTCTTTTGATACCTGATCAATCCATGATGTTTGATACGCTCATGCTGGGCAAACGGGCCCAGCGTATCCGAAAAGAGAAAAAACTGAGCATAGAAGCACTGGCCAAAATGGCCGATGTCAATAAAAACACAGTGGTCCGCTTTGAAAAAGGGCTTTCAACCCGAATCGAAACCATATACAAGATATGCGGTGTACTGAACATATCACCGCTGAAACTGGTAGAGGGGAAACTGGTCAGGGGCCGTGATTATGATATTCAGAAACACACCGCGCAGGATACCGGCCGTGCCACCTCACAGCGTATTTCCCGGGAGCAGCGTATTCAAAAAGAATACTATCATGGCATGCAGGTTGGCGATCTGAACTATCAGCTTCCCGGTGGTCAGCTCCGTGCAAAAGTCATTGAAATCAGTAAAAAATGTGAATTTCACTCCCATCCGGGTGAGGAGCTTCTTTTTTGTCTGACAGGGACAGTCGGTGTGGAAATCAGCAATGTCAAGGCCGTTCTCAATAAAGGAGATGCCATCTTTTTCTGGGGTACAGAACCGCATTGTTATTTCAATGCAGACAAAAAGAAACCGGTATCCGTGGCCTTAACCGTGGTCAGAGGCGGCGAGCAGGACAAGGATGTAATGTGAATAACTTTAGAATCACCATTCTGCTTCCGGGTTTATTTTCAATATTCAACCTTCCTCATTTCGCTTCCGTTCCTTTGCAGAATCAGGCAGAAGCGAACCGGAAGATTCGTATTTCTGAATCCCTGTCCGTTTACATTTCAGCTGTCCGGAATCATATTATCCGCGTTGACTTCTCTCAATCCCTCGTCGATTCTGCCGGAGATATCCGCTTTTCAGTGAATATTCATCAGGACAGCACAGTAAAGCCCACATTTCAGACATATCCCGATTCAGTTATTCTTTCAACGCCACTGGTCCGCATGAAACTACATAGAAATCCCCTTGAATTCACATTCTCAGATGCTGCAGGCCGTGCACTGCTTCAATCGAATAAAATGGAAACTGTCAATTCCGGCACCAAAGCGGTTTCTTTTCAAATCCAACCTGGTGACCGTTTCTTCGGTCTGGGTCAGAAATCCATTCCCCTGGACAGAAGGGGATACCGGTTCAGAATGTTTAACACACACATCGGCGGTTATTCAGAACCCTATGCCAATATGCAGATCAATGTCCCCTATGTGTATTCACCGGTCGGTTACGGCGTCTTTTTTGATGTACAGTATCCCGGAACATTTGACTTCGGTAAAACCGATTCAACGTGCTGGTCCTTTGAGGTTGAAAACGGACCGTTGACTATTTATTTTGTATATGCCGAAAGCCCGGGAGAACTTCAAAAAGCCTGTTTTGATTTAACCGGATATCCCCCGATGCTGCCCAAGTGGACCCTGGGTCTGTTGCAGAGCCGCTGCGTATACCGCAATGAACAGCATGTGGATTCAGTTCTGACGCTTTATGCCGAAAAGCATCTCCCTCTCGATGCAATTATTCTGGATGTTTACTGGTTCGGTACATTTAATCCTGAAGGACCCCGGTACATGGGCAATCTGTCATGGCTTGCAGATCATTTCCCTGATCCTGAAGCGTACATGAAAAAACTGAAACAAAACGGCATTAAAACGATTCTGATCAGCGAGCCCATTATCAATCTGGATTCTTATAATTACCCGCTGCTGAAAGAAAATAACTGGCTGATAAAGCAAAAAAATCAGTCTGAACCCTATGTCCTCTCACCCTACTGGGCGGGAGATGCCTCACTCCTGGATATCACCCATCCCGGGGCACAGCAGTGGTTGTGGTCAAAATACAGGGACCTCATTAAAGACGGTGTGGATGGACTGTGGACCGACCTGGGAGAACCGGAAGCAGACGTCCCTGACGGCATAACTTATGCCGGACCGCTTGAATCGGTTCACAATCTGTACAATTTATTCTGGGCAAAGACCATATTTGACGGATTTCGGCGGGACTTTCCAGACCGGCGCCTTTTCAATCTGACCCGATCCGGATACGCCGGCATTCAGCGATTCTCCACAGCCAGTTGGTCCGGGGATGCCAGCAAAACGTGGAACGCCCTTCGGCTGCAGGTCCCCATGATGCTCGGCGCCGTGATGTCCGGTATCCCCTGTTTTTCTTCGGACATCGGCGGTTTTACCAATGCCTGGGATGTGGAGGATGCGTCGGCCTTTTCCAATTTCGATGAGGGCAGAATTTTTACAACCGGTGAACTCTACACCCGCTGGTTTCAAATGGGTGTATTCTCCCCTATGCTGAGACCCCACAGCGGTGAAAATCAGGCCTGTGAACCCTTTGCGTTTGATGATACAACGGAAGCTGTCACAGCGGATTTTCTGCGTCTTCGATATCAATTGATCCCCTATATCTATTCCTATATGCATAAAACTTCGGAACACGGGGAAACACTGATCAAACCGCTCGGTTTTGTCTTCGATGATCAGCAAATCTGGAATCAGGATGACACCTATCTTTTCGGTAATGAAATGCTGATTGCACCGGTTCTTCAGGAGAAAACATACAGAAGATCCGTCTTCCTCCCCCGTCTGGACAGCACTTTCTTCTGGATTGATTTCTGGACCGACTCACTCTATAAAAGCGGAACACGCCTCTCTGCCAATGCGCCATTAAACAGAATACCTGTTTTTATCCGGCAGCCGGCAATTATTCCGATGGGCAAGGTTAAAAAGTATGTTAATGAAACACCGGACGATACATTGACGATTCATGTTTATCCCGGCGGCATGACCCGGTTCGATTTGTACGAGGATGATGGAAATAGCAATGATTATCTGTACGAAAAATATGCCATCACACAAATCAATACCAGTTATACAGATGGAGCAGTTAATTTGTCCATAAAACCGGCTCAGGGTCATTATCCGGATCTGGTAAAACTCAGAACCTGGATTATTGTCTTTCACCTGATACAAAAGTACAATACCATCCACTGTAACGGCCAAAAACTGAATTCAGCATCATTTAAGCATTCACAAATAAACGCCTCCATTCAACTCATTCATACTTCATCTACTCGAAAACCGGTAAATGTATATATTTCCG
>Ga0272441_10003270_pt1 | contig 31058 bp, 32 predicted proteins | sample SSMProp6N_FD_193582 | JGI IMG/M metagenome (GOLD analysis project Ga0272441, IMG submission 193582) | Marine sediment archaeal communities from Little Sippewissett salt marsh, Falmouth, MA, United States - SSM-Prop-6N | ecosystem: Environmental > Aquatic > Marine > Wetlands > Sediment ... | reverse complement strand
CAATAGCACCAAATAAACATAATATACACATCATTACAATAGGGGTCTTACAGAAAATATCGCCATATGTACAGCTATTACATATAGTTATGGCTGGGTGAGGGGGTTATCTCTGAAAGTCCTGTTTGAGACCTTAGCGCCCTCCGCCATCCGCCCTGCCCAGAGCGACAAACGAGCGGCGGGCAAGGTCGAATGTATGCATTTGTTATGAGTTAAATTTCATCAGCAACTCAGGATGTCCCGTTTTCTCGTCAATGCGCTCTTGCTCAATCGTAAATGCGCATTTTTTATAGAATTCAATACTCTTCTGGTTTTGTTTGTAGACAGTAAGATTCAAGATATCACGGACATCTTTGGCTTTTTGAATGAGTTGTCTCCCAATTCCCTTTCCCTGAGAATCCGGAGACACAAAAATTGCCGCTATGGTATCATTGCACAAAGAGACAAATCCCTGGATTATACCTTCTTCTTCATAGACATAGGTTTCTCCGGAAGGTATGTAGATCTCTCGCATATCTGTGACTTTTGATTTCCAAAAACCACTACCGACAAAATCATGTGCTTTTATGGAAGCTTCAAGCCAAATACTGATGACTTGATCAATATCAGATTGCTGGAATTTTCGTATCATGTATGTTTTGTTCTCATAACGCCCTGCATCAATCGCGAGCGACGCGAGTTGGTGGACTGAACGCAGTTGTTTGCTCACCTCTTTTTCAGATATTTTTTTAAATCTCTGTAATAATTTTGATGGGGGCCAATCATTAACAGCTCTAGCTGTTCTTCATTGCAACGGTACGCTAATAGATACTGAATAGTCTTAATCTTAAATTTATGCACATATATTTCGCTCAGATCACCTTTTTTCTCATCACCGATATCTGGATTTTCGAGTATCAGCCTTATCTGCTCATCAAGATTCATTTTCTGAGCTTGATTAAACTTTTTGACCCGTTGTTCGAAAGACCGAGATTGAACAATTTTCATCCGTCATTACCCAAATTTGTACTCGGAGTATTCACCCTGCTCCAATTCGCTGAGACCGATAAAAATTTCCTTGATCAAGCTGTATGTAAGGTCGGGATTCTCCTCGGCGCATTTTCCAATCATGGCCCAATATTCAATTTGTCCAGTAACTGATCTTTTGTCAATTTTACTATAAATTTTGGCCTGCTTGACCAAATCCTCAGACACCCTGACCGCTGTTGTCATATTTGCACCTCCAATTATATGTTGCAAATGTAAAACATATAGTCGCATAATGCAACAATAGAATGGGATAGGAGACAAGCATCAAGCATACGTGGTGCCGATAGAACGTGGCAAGACGACGAGCTTGGAGCGTGGACCGATGTTCAAAAAACCACCAATCTCTTGGCGTCCATCTCGATGCTATTGTTCGGCAATTTTTGCTGTCTATTTTTCCGAGAAATTAAATAATACAGCCCTTTTCATAACAGCCGCAGAACTGATCTCACTATTCATGCCACTCCGTCTCATTAAGATCCACATCGACAATAGGAAGCAATCCCCTGTCGTTTTCGGGCACCTTGGCCAATATCCGTTCGATTCTCTCATCGATGTACTCCCGGGCACCCTCTACGTCTTTAAACTCTGAATGCATGCTGGATTGATAGTGTCGGACAAGCACACGCATCTCATCGTTGCTGAGAATGTTATCCTCCAACATCTGAAAGAGCACGGGAATCCTTCTTTTTTGGCTACACCTAATCACCTTTAATTTTTCTTCATTATTCATGCGGTCTGCACCTCCTATGAGATTGCCACTAAAAACACCTTTTCTGTTTCTTCCGCTCTTTAATTTTCTGAATATGAAATTTATCACTTTAATCCTATTCTCTTTTCACATAACGACCGACTTCGCGCGGCGGCTTTTTGCCGTCGCCGTGAAAGCCGAGGTTATCTGTCTACATTATCAATAAAATCGACCATTATCGTCATTGCTGGAAAAACTTTCTTATATTTATCAACAACTTGCTCTATGCTTTCTTTTGGGCTGTTAATGGAATAATTTAAATATATTTGTGGCAACCCATTCATTGCTAGTATATTTGATACCTTTCCTTCTATATTCATATTACGAAAAGGAGAACTTTTCCCGTGGGATATTTCATTGCGAGCCTCTGCCGCTTTATTCCAGTGTTTGATTTGTTTCTTGAGAGAATTTAAGTGAGGGTTCTTGTTGTAGGTATTATCACTTTCTAATGTTTTAACAATTTGATCAAAATACATTTTTTCCTTTTTTTCTGCGTAACAAACGAACTTAAGTACAGAGGCTATCCTTTCCCAACAGCGATAAATACACTCATAAGAATTATAGATGTGATACCAGAAGTGGATTTCGGGTAAACCAATATCACCTGGCATGTCTTCTTCTTTGAATGCCTTTCTACTCATACCCTTTGGAAATTTACAATCTTGTCGAGCGATTAATGCGTAACCCAATGAAAGCTGGATATGGGCTGCACTCCAAAACAACTCCGACATTACTTTGTTAAATTCATCCTCATCTAATTTGAAATGAGCCGCAACTTCTAAAGACCATCTATGAAGATTCTCTATCGGAATGTTGTGGGTAATAACAGGTATTTTATACTTGCTGAATAGATCGCTTATTGTTTTCTGTATTTCATGTATATTCATATTTCAGATAATTGTTGTCTTGACATCTTTGTGTCCCAGTAATTCTTGTATCGTTCTTATGTCATGGCCACTTTCAAGACGATGTGCGAACGTGCATGAATCACGCATTACCGGTACATCGATAAATTGCACTGCGACCATGTGTCCAGCCGCCTTTATTCGTATGTAACGATCAAATACGGTTGATGGTACGTAAATCTGTTTTGTGAGTGCTAAAAAGACTTCTTACTGCTGAAAAGCTTTGATTTTTTATCACGGCTCGGGTGAGTCGTCAAGGAAAGAGACTCTTGTGTGGGATATATCAGGGCGGGGTTTGTTCCGTTTACTCTATAATTTTTTCCGTCAGGCCTCCACCCGGTTCCGGCCGTTCCGCTTCGCCGTGTAGAGTTTTTTGTCCGATTCGTCGATGAGGGCTTCAACGGATTGCGCCTCGTCGTGCATCTCCACGACGCCGCAGCTCACCGTGACCGTGCCGATTGAAGGGAAATCGTTTGCGGCTATGGCCTGGCGCAGGTTCTCCGCCACCGTGACGGCACCCTCTTTCGTAGTCTCCGGGAGGACAACTATAAACTCTTCACCGCCGTAGCGGCCGATGAAGTCCGTCTTCCTGATGTTCTTTTCCATGGTGGCGGCGATCCCGGAGAGGACGGCATCGCCTGTCTTATGTCCGTAGGTATCGTTAACGGTCTTGAAATGGTCGATATCGAGCATTACCAGGGAAAAGGGCTTTTCATACCGCCGGTATCTTTCGTATTCCGTTTCAATCATCCGCATGAGAACGCCGCGGGTGTATACGCCGGTGAGGGCGTCGAAGATGGCCAGCTTCTCTATCTTTGTCTGGGACAACCGGTAATAGACCGTAAAGACGATGAGCAGGACAAAGAGCGCGATCAGGGCGGCAAAAACAAAATAAAAGTTTTCATCCAGGTCCATCAGTCTCTTGCTGTCCGCTATCTCAAAGATATATGCCACGTTTTCCCCGTTGATATTGCGTATCGGCATAAACGTGAGCACGGAGGGACCGGAATCGACCTCTATTTCGGTGCAGAACGGCGTGCCCGCGTTTTTGTGCGCGGACAGCGTGTTTTTGATTTTCAGGACGTCTTTTTCTCTGATTCGATCTTTCAGAATGCATTTTTCGGAAACGGCCCGGTCCAGCAGATAATTATCGTCCACGCACCAGACTGTATAATTGACCTGTTCGCTTTCAAAGACCTTTTTCATCACCTCGCTTTCCAAGATGATAAACTGGGCCTCTTTGTTGAAACGCTCGGCGAACTGCCGGATGACGGTATTCATGGAGACACTGATTTCAACGGACCCGACATGCTCGCCGTCGAGAAAGACGGGATAGACAAAGCGGTAGCCGTTGTAGATACGCCCTTCTTCGAAACCCCGGATGTAGCGTTTCTCCCGGTTGGCGTAGGCCACTGACGATCTGATGCCCGTCAGGTCGTCGCCGTATCTGTCGGGACGGTGCATGCGGAGGTAGCTTGTGTTGTCTTTTTCGTGAAAGTGCAACTGCCTGAAATCGTATGTGATCAGTCTATCATAGACATCCGACAGCTCATGATGAAGCCGTTTCCTGTAGTGATCCTTTTCTGCGGGGTCGTGCGACCTGACCCCTTTTGCAAAAAGCCTCTTTATCGCGGGATCATCGAGATAGAGATGGTAGATGGAATCCGCCATGTCGGCGTAAACACCCACGGTTATCGCATATTCGTTGCTGATCGCGCTGATGTAGCTTGCTTTGACTTCCTCTCTTTGATTTTTATAATACACGACGAGTAGGAGGTTCGCGGCCAGCACTATCAGGGCAAGTCCGATCAGTAAAAACAAGCGCACATCGATTCTGACGTATTGTCGCATAGCAGGTATCCGTTTCTGCGTGTATCCGTGTCAGCGCGTTCCGCAACAGCCTTTGATGGTTCCCGTTCGGGGAAATGCCGGTTCAATGTCAACCGGTTCAGCTTCCTTCGACTCTTTTACTATAGCTCAATTGACGGAATCAGGAAAGCTGATTACCGGAATAATGTGATAATCAGGGGTTATGAGACAACCGTCCCGATGGTCCGGGCGGGTTCGACGCTACGGGTTCCCCTTCCCTTTTTTCCATGCGGTGAAGCGAGCGACAACGGCCGTTTTCATTCTCTTGTAAGCGGGAATCTGACTCACCAGCATAAGGACGATCATGAGGAAGAGTATGAGTGCCACGGGCCGGGTGAAAACGGGCAGGAAACTGCCCTTCGACACCATGAGGGCGCGCCGGAGGTTCTCATCCGCCATGGGACCGAGGATCACGCCGATGACGAGCGGCGCGATGGGGTAGCCCATCTCCGTGAGGAAATAGGCGACGATGCCCACGGGAAGCATCAGGTAGAGGTTGAAAACATTGAGCCCGAGAGCGTAGGACCCGATAATGCACAGAACGCCGATGATGGGCATGAATATCTCCGGCGGGATGCGCAGCACCTTCACCACCTGTCTCGCCAGCAGTATGCCCGTCACCCACATGGCGAAGGACGCGAGGAGGAGAATGGCCGTAATCTCCAGTATGAAGGTGGGATGTTCAAAGGAAATCATGGGGCCGGGGTTCACGCCGTGGAGGAGCAGCGCGCCGAGAAGCATGGCCGCCGGCGGGCTCCCCGGTATGCCGAGATTCAGAAGCGGGATCATGGCACCCCCGATGCAGGAATTGTTCGCCGTCTCCGTGGATATGACGGCGGAATACTCGCCTTTACCGAAACGTTCAGGGTGCTTGGATGAATTTTTTGCCGCGCCGTAGGACACCCACCCGGCGATATCCTCGCCGATGCCGGGCACCGCGCCGATACCCACGCCGATGAGGGCAGACCGAATGATATGCTTACCGTTTTTCAGGATCATCCAGAATCCCGGAAGTATCCTTTGAAGTTTTTTCGCCTCGCCCACGCAGAGTTTGTCCTTCAATACCTGGATAATCTGCGGAATACCGAAGGCGCCGATAAGCACGGGAACAATTTCAATACCGCCGTCCAACTCGGAAAAGCCGAAGGTGAACCGGGGATAGAACTGGAGCGGGTCCCTGCCGACGCAGGCGAGAAACAAGCCCAGGAAACCGGCGATCCACCCCTTGCAGACCATGTCGGGACTGGTCAGGGTGCCGCTGATGATGATGCCGAAAAAAGCGAGGAGAAAAAACTCAAATGATGTGAACTGCAGAGCAAAGGCCGAGATGATAGGCGACATGGTCACCACGAAGATCATGCCGATAAAGGTCCCGATGGCCGAGGCGGTTGTGGTAATACCGATAGCCTTCCCCGCCTCTCCCTTACAGGCGAGGGGATACCCGTCGAGGGCCGTGGCCGCTGCCGCTGCCGTACCGGGAATGTTTATCAGGATCGATGAATAGGACCCGCCGTAGACGCCGCCCACGTAAATCGCCATGAGGGCCACCATGGCCGTCTTTGTTTCCATGCCATAGGTGAGAGTGGTGAGAAGCGCAACGCCGAGTGTCGCCGTCAGCCCCGGCATGGCGCCGAAGATGATACCCATGAGAACGGCGCTGAAAAGAACGACAAGGTTATAAGGATCCGTCCCGATCTGAAAAACGATCTGGAAGAAGCCGGCAAGTCGTTCGAGGACAAACATGAACACTCCTTGTCAGAACAGGGTATAATAGACTTCGTCCATTACCGTCACGACGATCCCCTCACAGGGAAGGGGCACGAGCAGAAAGTACTTGAAAGCAGGGCAGAGAATGATCGGGACACTGACGGCAACGATGATCCCGATGGCATATCTTCTCCGGAGCGCCGCATCGCCCCGTACGAGGCGCCAGGCGTAGACCATGTAGCTTACAAGAAAGATTACCGTCAGAATATCCGCGGGATAGGGCACGCAACCAGTGAGGGCGGCATTGATCCCCAAGACAAAATAGAAGAGGAAACCCATCGATCCGGCAAAATAGAAAATGACTAGCCGGACAAACACGCGCTCGTCCTCGATGTAGAACATCACAATGAAGACAATGAGAAAGAGCAGACTGCTGATGAAGAAATCCACCCGGGGAATGTTCATGTACACAAAGAAGAGGAAGAGAAACACAATGGCAAAAAAACGTATCGTGGGCAGGGAAATGAGCCGTCCCTGTCGTTTCTCGTCAATGAATGCCGTCACATGAACCATCACCTGCCGGAGTCCGACGGCCTTGAGGGCGATGCCGAAAAGAAGAATACCCAGAAGGACGATGGCACTGCCGATGGTCAGGGGAAAGAGTGCCGGAGACACGTACCAGACATTCATGACACCGCCCCAGCTGTCCTTCATGGGCATGGTGAAGGCGTCGCCGATGATCCATGCACCGAAAAGAATCAATATGACGGCCGTAATGAGGTCCGCCCGTCTCAGACGCTCCTTGTCCATCATTATATCGCTAACCCCTTCCCGGTCACGGGCCGTAAAACATACCGAGATCTTCCTTTTTGCCGGGACACGAAAATACTAACACCAAAAACAAAACAAAAACAGCATGATCTGCCTATTCCATCGTTCCGCGGCCCTCTTTACGACGAGAGCCGAAGGCACCGCCTCCGGCTCTCACTCTGGATACCCGTCACTGTTAAGGTTTGGGAATACCCAGGTCCTGAGGATTAACCTTGGCCGCACCCAGTTCCCACAGTGTCCATCCGAAATTTGACTCCAGCTTATCGAATTCTTCCTTTGCCGCCGCTCCTGTCTTCCCCGACAGGAGATAGTAGTTATCCTTCGCCCATGACTGGAGCTTCTCCGTGTTCATCGCCTTGGTAAAGGCATCGGCGAGAACATCTTTCACATCAGCGGGCACATCGGCGGGAACGGCAAAACCGATTGCCTGGGAGATGGGCAGATACTCGGACAGGCCCGGATAGTCGGGAAATGCGGATGGAATGGTCCCGAAACCCTCCACGGCAAAATCATCGGTAATCAGCATGGCCAGCGGCCGTAACTTTCCGCCACGGATCAACTGCTGCTGTTCGGCAAGCGAGGTGACGACAACGGTGATCTCACCCGTCATGGCCGCCGACTGTGTCGGCGCGGACCCTTTGTAGGGAATGAAATTGAATTTGACGCCGGCACCTTTTTCCAGGGCCAGCAGGTTCAGGTGATGGATCGATCCGGCACCGCTCGCACCGGCCTTAACGGTGCCCTCGTTTGCTTTCGCATCCTCGATGAGATCCTTGAGGGTTTTGTAAGGAGCGTTCGGCGTCACGGACAGCACATCAGGCGAACCACCGACGATGAAGAAATCCCAGACATTCATCCGTTTGTCCCACCCGCCCTGCACGCCGGCGGTCACGCAGGATTCGGACAGGCCCGTTAACGTGTACCCGTCATGAGGCCGTGAATAACCGTAATTCATGCCCAGCGATCCGGACACACCACCCGGCTTGTTGACGACGTTGATGTTGACGCCAAGGATCGGTGCCATCTCGGCGGTGATGACACGGTTGCACACATCAGTCCCTCCCCCGGCACCCCAGACGACGACATTTGTGATGTCCCTGCGAGGAAAGTCTTTCTTGGCAGCAAGCCCGACCCCTGCCGTTAACATGACAATAATGCATGTAAATACGACGATCTTCTTCATGACTGTCCCCCTCCTTTTTTGGTGTGCATATTGTATTTTGAATACAGAAATTGTCTACCATATCACGGTGCAAAGTCAAGGATTTTTCTCCTTCCGTCCGTGATAAATTGAAGGGTTCCGCACAACAGTGCGGCTCATCCCGATGTGAAGTGAAAAAAGAACGGGTATCGGCCGTGATCCCGGTCCGATAGCGCTGCGGTCACGTCGGTTCCGATGATGTGTGTATGGTCTTGTTTCAGGGGGCGGAAGGCGATGTCTGTATCCGTTATGGAAGACGGGCCGTCAGGGCATCTGACGGCACCATGGGCAGTATGCACGTATTCTAAACATTGTGGGGTCGTGGCGTTGTCACACGGTATGGCGACAAGGATATTGCCGCAGGCACGATCATGAACGAATCAGTGGGACGTGATCAAATGCTCCATCACTGATTCCCGCCGAGCCGCCTGTTCGTATACAACAGATTCACCGCGCCCGTTTTTCACGACAACGGCGACTGATCGTTCCGCCGGCGCGTCACTGTAGAATACGGTAACGGCGGCGGCTTCCCGGATACCCTCCGTCGAGCCGCCCTGGGGTATGAGCGTCGTGGGGCCGGGGTAATCGCGGACCGTCATGAGGACATCGTCCTCCGTAAAGAGTTGCTCAATCACCTCGTTGTCCGATTTCTTCCGCCCGACGACGATCTTCGTATCCTCATCGAGACGCAGGTGCCGGCCCACCTTCAGGCTCTCCGCGTCACGGGCCGTGACCGCATCCTGGTGTTCAAAGACATCGCGGAGCCGGGCAACGTAGGCGGGGTCCGTCAGGCGGCAGCCTCCCGCGGGCGTATCGTATCCGGCGACGCCCCATTCCCGTGCAAGATCCAGCTGCCGCCTCCTCGACCGCCCCTGGATATCGAGGAGTTTGTCCCGGTCCACAATACCCTGTTGTTCCGGTATTGTTTCCGGCAGCAGACGGGCACTGAGCGGACGGAGCACGTATCCCGGATATCCCGATTGCTTCTCGACAATGGCGAGAGACTGCTTGTTCTGTGATTTCGGCCGCTGTCCGAGCACTTCCCCCGTGACAATAAATCCGTCGCCGCGCTGTGTCATCAGATCGCCCGCCTTCCTGATCATGAGGGCGTGACAGTCGATACAGGGATTCATGTTCTTCCCGTAACCGTACCGGGGATTTCTCAGCATCGTCAAATACTCGTCGGTGATATCCAGGACCGTCAGGGGAAGGTCGATGGACCGCGCCGTCGCAAAAACCCGGTCGTCTCCGAAGAAGGGCGTTTTGATCATCACGCCGTGCACGTCGATGCCCTGTCGTCGAATCACCTCCACCGCCAGAATACTGTCAAGACCGCCGGAAAAAAGTGCAATCGCCGTCGTTTTCAATACGTCCGTATGTCAACCCCCCACTGATTTTTCAAGATGGCATTAATGTCGCTGTCGACATCGCCGGTGACAAAAAAGATATTACCCGCCGGTCGCTCAGCCCGTATGGCGGTGAAAACAAGATATCCCCTCTTTTCTTCGTTCCACTCGGCGAAGGAAAACTGGTACGGCCTTTCCCTGTCGTTCAGCTTCAGTGCGCGCAGGATCGCGGCAAGTGTTTCTTTTTTCGTCACACCCGTCTCCAGAACGAGTATGACAGCCCCCCTGTCTTTCAATGCCCGTGAGAAATGACGGGGTATCGCCTCAGTGGTGATAATGAGGTCTCCCTCTTCACCGGCGACAATAAAATCCGCCTTCAGGGAAAGATTCAAACCGTCTCTTTTAATATCAAACACATCGACATCGGCATCACGCCGATATCCGTATCCCAGGGCATCGAGCACGGATGCCGCAAAGACTCTTATCGTCCCCGACGACAGGGCTGTGACCGTTTGCGGTTCATAGCCGTCCTGACGGCTCTGCAGACCCTCGCCCGCCACCACCTCAACGACGGGCATATCCCGCTTTTCCAGCGCGCGGGCGATGTTTTCCGGGAGGAGAAGATCGGTATGGGAAATAAAGTTGACGCCGAACGACTTAACTCCGGTTCGCGACGGCGACAGGCGCGTTACGGTCCAGTCAAAGAATATCTTTATGTCGGGAATGCCGCTGATCGTCGTGTAGTCATAGTAGTCATTCTTCGTCAGCTCATATCCCTTCGTGGCCCGGACCAGTTCCTCCGCGACGGTACGCATGCTCGCGCCGTCGATGACGGTGTAGTTGCCCCAGAGGTTCTCAATCACCTGAGAAAGGTGTGGCGGGATGCGGCGGTTGACATCGATGAGCACCATGGTCCCGTCATCATACTCAGCGACGGGCACCGTCTTACAATCGACGGCGATCTGTCCCGACGTTGAAATCGGTATATACACGGTCCCGTCACGGGATACGGTCCCGCCCATGAGCGATACCATGTTCTCGATCACATCGATCTTTGCGGTGACGGGCATGAGGGAGGTCTCCGGCTCATCCGTTGTCTCGTCCGTCTTCGTTTTCTCACCGTCATCCGCGGGCACTATTTCCGGCAGGAGCAGTTCCTGTCCCGGTTCGATGCGGTCGAGATCCCCTAGGTCCGGGTTTAACTCCCTGATCATATTCAGATACTTCACCATACGATTATAGGGCACGCCGAATCGGCGATGGATGATACGGGAGACACTGTCACCCTCCTTCACCACATACCGCGTCACACCGCCGGTTTCATCCGTCTCCGCGGGGATTTCCGATGGTACCGGTTCTTCGGGTGGCATATCCTTCTCCACCGTGTCCGCTCGTGACGGTGCCGGTTCGTCCGCTTTCGTGCCGTCGTCTCCCGTCAATGTCATGAACTGCGGCAGACGGATGACCTGCCCTTCCCTGACAACGTCCATATCGGGGATATCCGGGTTCAGGTTCTTTACCGTTTCCAGAATATTGTATATCTCTCCATGCTTTGCGCCGAGTTCGTCGTGAATGATGCCGGACACGGTCTGACCCCGTTTCACGGGATACTCGACGACACCCTCAGCGGGTGCAACCGGCTCCTTTGCCGGGCTGTCATCCGCGGGCGCAACCGACTCCTTCGCCGAACCGTCTTCCGCGGGCGCCTCCGGCTCACCCGAGTCTGACACCTCTTCACGGCCGGCACCCGGCGGCGGCAGCATGATCTTCTGACCGGGATAAACACGATCCACGTCGCCCAGTGCGGGATTGAGTTCCTTGACACGGTCAAGGACTTCCAGGTGTTCCTGGGGCGATCCCGGATAGCGGTCCCGGATAATTTTGTAAATCCATTCACCCGGTTTAACAACATATTCTTCCGCGTCCAGCTCGATCACCCCCTTTTTCTCAAAGGTAAGATGTATCGTGTCTTCCCGTGACCGCGCCGTACCGGGAAGCATCGTCACGGTCATCACCGTGACGGCGGCAAACACGCACAGCGTCATGATGGCGCCGCCCCGTGCTTTTCGTTTCCCGTGGTTTTTTCCTGAATGTCGCATATTCCACCGAATAATCATTCGACATAACGATTCTTTTTTGAGGTGTACTCAAATGACCTGACACTGTCAAGGCGAAAAGTGGCTTGCATCACGGCGGCTTTTGACAGAGAGACTTCTTTCGTATATGGTCACGGGACACTACACACTGGAGCGGACGTATCATGATGCGCTACGGGAACATCCTTTTCATCGCCGGAGAGAAGAACGGCCGGTACCCCTTCTGCAACACCCTTTTCGTGGACGACCGGACGAAAGCGATTATCGATCCCGGCGCGGGAGAATCCTTGCTGAAGAACACACTCGGTGATAAGCGGCCTGATTTTCTCATCAACAGCCATTACCACCAGGACCATACGTCATGTAATTACCTCTACCCTCACGCCCGTCTCTTTGTACCCCGGAAAGAGGCACCTTGTTTCTCCTCCATCGATGCCGTACTCGCCTATAACGGCATCAATGACCCGAAGCGCACGGGACCATACCGCGACGCCCTCAGATCAATGTTTCACTATCGTGAACGGACGCCGGACGTCCTTCTGGACGATGGCGACGAGATCAACTGCGGTGAAACCGTGATTCAGGTCATCGCCGCGCCCGGCCACTCACCGGGACATTTGTGCTTTTATTTTCCCCGCGAAGAGGTGCTTTTCCTGGGCGATTACGACCTGACCGCTTTCGGCCCCTGGTACGGCGATATCACGTCGGACATCGACGACACCCTCGCGTCCCTGGAACGCCTGAAAACCGTTCCCGCCCGCGTTTTCATATCGGCCCATGAAACGGGGGTCATCGACGGCAATGTCCACGCGAAGATCGACGCGTACCGCTCTATTATTCTACAGCGTGAGGAAAAGCTCTTACGGCTCCTCGACAAACCGCGAACGCTGGAAGACGTGATCGATCACTGGGTCATTTACGGCAAGCCCTACACGCCGCGCTGGCTGTTCGCGCAACTCGAAAGTACAATGATCAGAAAGCACCTGAAGCGACTTATCGACCAGGGAAGCATCGACCTCGACGGGGACCGTTACGTCGCTCGTCAGTCACCGTAGCATAAGCTTTTAGAACCCGATACTCCTTATGGTGTTCCATCAATCATAACACTCGACTCACGGACCATCCTTTTTCGGAGTTGAAATGCGGCGCCAACTAATATAGTATGATGTGCCTTTGCGTACTGTACCGCGGCGTTTTTTTACATGAAGGGAAAATCATATGGGATCATTAACCACTGACACTGCCTTCCTCAAGGCGCTTCAGGAAAAGACGGATCAAAAATTGAGAGAGAAGGAGATTGAAGTCACCCAGTACTGGAAGGACCGTCTCGACCGGCTCATCGCAATGAAACCGGAAGGTATCGGAGCGCTCCAGTTGGAAATGCGGAAACTCTCCGATACCATGGCGACACGCATCACGTCGGCGAAAAAAGGCGTATCATGAAAGATATTGCCAACTTTCTCTTCGAGGTGGGAATGCTCTCCAAAACGCCGCGAACGGGACTTCGCTTCCTCGGCTCCGGGTCGGAGTCCGTGGCGGAACATATCCTCCAGACGGCGTATATCGGCTATACCCTCTGCAAAATGGAACCGGGGCTCGACGAACTCACCGTCCTGAAACTGTGCCTGATTCACGACCTCTGCGAGGCGCGCACGGGCGACATGAATTACATGTACAAAAAATACGTCACCGTGGACGAGAAAAGGGCCGTTGAAGACATAACCGAGTCCCTTCCCTTCGGCGGGGAAATTCAGTCCCTCCTGGAAGAATTTAACACGCGGGACACCCGCGAATCGCTGATCGCCCACGATGCCGATCAAATCTCCCTCCTCATCCAGCTCAAGGAGCGGGGCGATCTGGGAAATAAATACAGTGCCGAATGGATTTCATACGCCGTCAAACGCCTGGAGACCGACACGGGGAAAGAACTGGCACAGGCCGTTCTGGACACGGACTGGTCGCACTGGTGGTTTCAGGACAAGAGTGAATGGTGGGTAAACGCCGACAACGGAGACAAACGATAAATGAAACTGTATGATTCTGCAACGATGATGCGGAAATGTGTTCTTCTCCTTCTCTGCCTTCTCCTTGTGAGTGCCTGCGCAACGACACAGGAACGGCGGCGGCTCGCCCGTTCAAAGGTCGACACGGGCGTCGCGTATCTGAACTCAAACGATGCAACGGCCGCCCTGAAGAATTTTCTTGATGCCCAGTCGCTCGATCCCGGAAATCCCGAGATACACTATGTCACCGGCATCGCCTACCATCGAAAGGGCCGTATCGAACAGGCAATAGAGGAGCTGGAAAAAGCGACCGCAAAAAGAAGCGACTTCGCGGAGGCCCACAATTACCTGGGAACGCTCTTTCTCAAAAAAGAACAGTACGACCAGGCGATCCGCGAATTTCAGGCGGCCCTGGACAACGTCCTCTACGAAACACCGGAGATCGCCCTCAGCAACATGGGCTGGGCCTATTACCGCCAAGGTCTTTACAAACAGGCCCTGGATGCCTACCGGAAGGCTGCCCTCATCGAACCGAACCGCATTCTTCCGCGGATTTTCATGAATACGGGCATTGTCTATCACGACATGGAACGTCTTCACGAAGCACGGGAGTTCCTCGCAAAAGCGGCGTCTTTGGCGCCGTATGTCGCAGAATACCGGTATCTTCTGGGTCTGTACCATCTGGAAGCGGGGGATAAACCGGAGGCCGTTAAAGAACTCAATGCCGCTATCAACATCGACCCCCGATCGATCTTTGCCCAAAAAGCCAAAGACACGCTGACGGACATTGGAACACACAAGTAGCGGGACAAAAATGGTCATGGATACTCATTTCAGGGAAACGTTCCGGATATCCCTTGAATATACCGTACACAGATACCGGAGAAGCGAACGCGATGGTGTTTCGTTTCGTCGACTGTTACTGTACTGAAAAACCGTTTAACCCGGCAGCATCAATCCTTCCGTGAGACGTGACGATACCCGTCCGTCAGTGCGAATTTTATCAGGACTTACCCCGTCGCGCGCCGCGGGGAACGCATGGACTATTTGCTTCACATACGGTTATTGCCGCTTGACAGCGGCATCCATTTACCATAGATTTGTGGCGATTTTATCGAAGGACACACTATGAGCACGAAAAAGCAACGGAAAACGAAACAGTTAAAGGCAAAGAAACAGAAAAAGAACACCCGGCTTTTTTTCTTCTCCCTGATGATTCTCATCGCCGTGGGGTTTCTCGTGTTCTTTATCGCCTCTCTTCTTGAATATGTTTATCCCCCCGTCGCGGGAGAACAGCAGGCTGCATCGCGGGAAAAAACACAAATGACGCTCTATTTCGCCGATGCAAACGAGCGGTTTCTCGTGGCGGAGAAACGGTACATCATAAAGGCGACGACTCCCGAGCGGCAGATCACTGAGCTGATCGCGGCGCTTATCGATGGCCCCCACACCGGGCTCGTCCCCACCATACCGGCGGAAGCAATGGTAAAGGGAGTAAAGATCCTTGACGATACGGCGGTTATCGACTTCAATGATGCATTCATCGATCATCATCCCGGCGGCAGCACCAGCGAAATCATGACGATTTATTCCCTGGCCAACACCATAACAAAGAACATACCGGACGTGACGAAGGTGTCCTTTCTCGTGAACGGGAAAGAACGTGAAACCCTCACGGGTCACGTGAGAACGAACAGGGTGTTCCGCTACAACACGGAGCTTGTCGTGGAAAAATAGGGTATGCCTTTTACGTCTCCGCCCCGCGCATCGTGCTGAAGGATCACACATCCAAACCCCTACCACGGGCCCGCTTGAAAATGTTATGCGGAAGCGAATGCAGTAACACGCAGGAAAATTTTTTATGGCAGCACCAGCGAAAAGAAAATACATCCGCAATATCGGGATCATAGCACATATTGATGCCGGCAAGACCACGGTTACGGAACGCCTCCTCTTTTATACGGGCCGTACATACAAGATGGGAGAAGTCCATGACGGCCAAGCCGTCATGGACTGGATGCCCCAGGAACAGGAGCGAGGCATAACGATCACCTCCGCCGTCACCACCTGTGAATGGAACAAAAACGAAATACATATTATCGACACACCGGGACACGTGGATTTCACCATCGAGGTGGGACGCTCCCTCCGCGTTCTTGACGGAGCCGTGGTCGTTTTCTGCGCCGTCGGCGGCGTCGAACCCCAATCGGAGACCGTCTGGCAGCAATCCGACAGGTATCACGTACCGAAAATCGCCTTTATCAACAAACTCGACCGGGTGGGAGCCGATTTTTTCGGGACCGTCGCCATGATGAATGATCGTTTTCGAACGATCTCACTGCCCCTCCAGATACCCTATTATAAAAACAACGCGCTTCACGGAATCATCGATCTGGTTGGCATGAAATTCTTTGTCTGGGACAGTGATTCCCTCGGAGCCTCCTATACCGCCCGGGACATACCCGCCGACGCCCTCGACGATGCCCGTACTCACCGGGAGAAACTCATCGAAACGGTGGCCGATCACGATGACGACATCGCGGAAAAATATCTCGACGGAATCGATATCGACGCGACTGATATTATCAGCGCCGTGAGACGGCTGACACTGTCGCTCACCATCGTTCCCATACTCTGCGGGGCCGCGTTGCGCAATGTGGGCATCCAGCCCATACTCGATGCCATCGTGCACTATCTGCCCTCACCCGATGAAGTGCCCCCCATCGAAGGCGTCAATCCGAAAACGGGCGACAAGGAAAAGAGAACCAGCGATACCAAAGGCCCCCTGGCCGCCCTGGCCTTCAAGATTATGTCCGATGAAGGCCGCAAATTGACCTACGTCCGTATCTACTCGGGCACCATGACGGTGGGTACGGCGGTCTACAATGCCAACACCGGAGAAAAAGAGCGCATCACGAGAATTCTCAAGATGCACGCGAACAAACGGGAGCGCATCGATACGGCCTCCGCCGGTGATATCGTCGCCATCGTGGGTCTGAAAAAGACCTCGACAGGTGAAACGCTGAGCGATGAAAAGAAACCAATTGTACTGGAACCGATCGAGTTTTACGAACCCGTCATCAGCCAGGCCATCGAGCCGAAAACGCCGGACGATCAGGAACGCCTGACGGCGGCACTGGAGAAACTGGAGAGCGAAGACCCCACACTGAAGGTCTCCTTTGACGAGGAAACGGCGCAGACGATTATCTCGGGCATGGGGGAACTGCACCTTGAAGTGGTCATCGACCGTCTCGTGCGGGAATACCGGACGAACGTTAACGTGGGCAAACCGCGCGTTGTGTACCGGGAAACCATCGAGAAGGCCGCCGAGGCGGAGGGTCTCTTCTCACGCGAACTCGGAGACAGGAAGCATCACGGACACATTCTCCTTCGTCTGTCACCCAATGGGCGCGGCGCGGGCAATGAAATCATCAATGAACTGTCTGAAGAAGACATACCCATGGAATTTCACGCCGGCATTGTGGAAAGCGTCCGCGACGCGACCGTGAGCGGTTCCATCGCCGGGTATCCCGTGACCGACGTCACGACGCGCATCATCGGCGGCTCCTGCCGCGAGGGCGAGTCGTCGGAAATGGGATACCGCGTTGCCGCCTCGTCCGCCTTCGATGATGCCTTTTCCCGGGGCAATCCGGTCCTGCTTGAACCCATCATGACCGTGACCATCATCACCCCTACGGAATTCATGGGAGATGTTATCGGAAACATCAACGCTCGCAAGGGAGATATTAAAAACATCGCGCACCGTGAACCCATCAGTGAAATAACCGCCGAGGTGCCCCTGAAAGAGATGTTCGGTTATTCCACCGACCTTAGGTCTCTGACGCAGGGACGGGCAACATTCAGCATGCAGTTCCTCCGGTACGACAAGACGAATCGTTAGCGGCACCCGGCCGCGCCGTGTCTCCAGGAAATGGGGCAGGCCCTGGTGAAAAAGGCACCAATCATTGACACCGGTCCAGTGACGAAAGGAGCACCCAATGGACAAAAAAGCACTGCACACGCTTTCGTACGGTCTGTACATCGTTTCATCCCGGAAAGACAACGCAATCAACGGCCAGATCGCAAACACCGCCGTCCAGGCAACCTCGCGTCCGACCGTAGTCAGCATCAGCATCAATACGGAAAACCTCACCCATGAGTATATCGAAGAAAGCGGCGTCTTTACGATCTCCGTTCTCTCCGTTGAAACACCCCTTAAACTGATCGGCACCTTCGGTTTCAAATCCGGGCGCGACATCGATAAATTTGCCTCGGTGAACTATACGACGGGCGTCACCGGCGCCCCCATCATCCGTGACAGCACCGTGGCCTACCTGGAAGCGAAAGTCATCGACTCAGTGCACCTGTCCACCCATACGGTCTTCTTCGGAGAAGTTGTGGCCGCCGAGATTTTGGACGATGCAGATCCCATGACCTACGCCTTCTACCATGATGTGAAAGGCGGGAAGACACCGCCGAAAGCCGCCACTTACAACGAGGAACCACCGAAGACGCCGGTGGCAGATCCTGAAACGTCCCGCTATGTGTGCACGATCTGCGGATACATCTACGATCCCGAAACGGGAGACCCCGACAACGGCGTCCCCGCCGACACCCCCTTCGAAGCCCTCCCCGCTGACTGGACCTGCCCCGTCTGCGGCGCCTCCAAAGATAAATTCGTTATAGAGGGGATCACGCCGAACGAGACAAACAAATAATAATGTGTTAAATATCAGAGGAATGGAACGGACGATCACGACGGCACGCACCTGACCATGCAGATGGCCACCAGGGAACGCCTTGTCAGGACCGCCCGGCATTGTTATATTATTTCCGTGATGCTGAAAGGAGGCGTTTATGGGAGTTTTCGATGCACGGGATATTTATCGGGTGGCGATGAGGATCGAGGAAAACGGCAGCAGCTTATACCGGTTCGCGGCACAAATCGCAACGGACGAAAAAGCGAAAGACACCTTTGCCTACCTTGCCGATGAAGAAGAAAAGCACCGGGGAACTTTTGAAACATTTCTGTCAAAGATGGACCCCGACGATCTCGCGGAAAGCTATGCCGGAGAATACGCTGCATACCTTCACGATTATGTCGACGGGAAACTGGTATTTTCTGAGGAACAGATGAAGCGTGAACTCGCCTCTGTCACTGATACCGCAGCGGCCATCGAATTCGCCATCAAAAGAGAACTGGAATCCATTCTGTACTATCACGAAATCAGGCGTTTCGTACCTCAATCGCAACACGCTGACATCGATCACATCATCGATGAAGAGCGGAAACACTTCCAGACGTTGTCGGCCATGAAGAAATACCAACGATAAGGAGGAAAAGCAATGACCGAAAGACTGCAGATTTACAAATGCGAGGTATGCGGCAACATTGTTGAAGTCGTTCACGCGGGTGCCGGTGAACTGGTGTGCTGCAACGAACCGATGACTCTCTTTACGGAAAACACCGTCGACGCGGCCAAGGAAAAGCACGTGCCCGTGGCCAAGGTCGTATCGGGCGGCATCAAGGTTGCCGTCGGTGCTGTTCCTCATCCCATGGAGGAGAAACATTACATCGAGTGGGTGGAACTGATCGCCGACGGAAAGGCCTACCGCCAGTTTCTCAAACCCGGCGAGGCGCCGGAGGCATTCTTCCCCGTGGAAGCCGCTTCCTTCACCGTCCGGGAATACTGCAATATCCACGGCCTCTGGAAAGCGTAAACGGGCTCTCTCGCACCTTTTCAGATGATGCCGTCTTCTATTATATCAGCGCGGATGTCGACAGTGCTCGTCACCGTCTCCATCCGCACTGCTGCATAAACGGATTTTTTTCGGACGTCGGACCAGGGGCGCCAGGATGTTTCTGCCATGAACAACGCGGCAATGATTTCTTTCACCGACCAACTCTTCGCCCTTCAGCGTCACTATCACCGGAGGGAATGGGTGCAGTGCGATCCCATTGCCTTTCTCTACCGATATCCCGATGTGAGGGACCGTGAAATCGCTGGTCTCATCGCATCATCCCTTGCCTACGGGCGGGTCCGGCAGATTCAGAAGAGCGTGTCCACGGTACTGGACCGGATGGGATCATCACCCTATGCCTTTCTCATGGAAACACGGGACGTGGCCCTGAAGCGCCATTTCGGCGGCTTTCGTCATCGTTTTACATCGGAGGATGATTTGATTCGCCTCTTTACCGGCATCCGTCGTGTCATCCTCGAGTACGGTTCATTGAACCGGTGCTTCCAGCGGGCCGTGAACGGCAATCACCGGACGACCCATGACGCTCTCGGACTCTTTACGCGGGAAATCGCGGGACCGGACACATCGTACAACAGTCTCCTCCCGTCACCGGAAAAGGGAAGCGCCTGCAAGAGACTGCATCTCTTCCTCCGCTGGATGGTCCGGCACGACGCCGTCGATCCAGGCGGATGGGACGGCATCGATCCATCCCGTCTGGCGGTTCCCCTGGATACGCACCTTCATGCCATCACCCGCCATCTGGGAGTGACGAACCGTCGGCAGGTGGATATAAAGACGGCACAGGAAATAACCCGTTTCTTCGCTGAAATCGATCCGTCCGATCCCGTGCGCTTCGACTTCGCCCTGACACGGATCGGTATCTTCCGTGACACCATCGAGCGGCATTTCCCGGCGGAAACGATCGCCGCTCTAAAAAATGAAAGGGGTCTCGTATCGTGAAACCTGAAAAATCGCGCATTATTTTCGGCGTTGTCCTTGTTCTTTTATCCGCCCTGTTTTATTTCATTCACTACCTGACTTTTCATGATCCCCACCACCTCTTCATTTTTCTCGTGGGTGACATCGCCTTCGTTTTTATCGAGGTCCTCCTCGTGTCCATGATCATTCATGAGCTTCTCAGCTACCGCGAAAAGAAGTCCATGCTTCAGAAGATGAACATGGTCATCGGCGCATTCTTCAGCGAGGTGGGTGACTACCTCCTCCGCTCCTTTTCCTCCTGTGATAAAAATGCCGGGACTATCTCGGCGGAACTGGCATCCTTTAACAACTGGTCCGAAAAGGAGTTCACCGCGGCGAAGGATCGTCTGGGCAATATCGAGTATCGTCCCGACTGCACCCCCCAGGACCTCTCCGACCTGAAGACTTTTCTTGTGGGGAAACGGACCTTCCTCTTGAATCTGCTTCAGAACCCCAACCTTCTCGAACACGAAAGCTTCACCAATCTCCTCTGGGCGGTATTCCATCTTATGGAAGAGCTGGACAGCAGAGAGGACGTGGAAGCGTTGACGACAGTCGACATGAGCCACATCGCAAACGATATGAGGCGGGCCTATACCCTCCTCATCCGCGAATGGCTGCAGTACATGAAGCACCTGAAAGGCGCATATCCCTATCTCTTCTCTCTCGCCGTTCGCACGAACCCATTCGACCCTGATGCGTCGCCGGAAGTGACGGGGTAAAGATATTCTGACGGACGTTTTTTATTGTATCGGAGACCGTCTATCCCGTCGGGTATGCGTTCACCGAGCTCAAAATAGTTGTAACGGGAGAATCATATGATCAATGAATTTTTTCAGCATCCGGAGACTTTTCTCCAGGGATCGATTATCATCGCGTTTGTATCCGCCTATGCGGCGGGCCTTATGACGAGTCTGACGCCCTGCGTCTACCCGGTCATTCCCATCACCGTTGCCTATATCGGTGTCCAGAAAAGTGAATCGGCACTGAAACGGGCGCTTGTTTCGATAATCTATGTCCTCGGTATGTCCGTCACGTACACCGCCCTGGGCGCTTTTGCCGCGATGACGGGTATGTTGTTCGGTCAGATACAGTCCAACCCGTGGTTGTACTTCGTCATCGCCAACATCTGTCTTATCATGGGATTATCCATGATGGGATTCTTCAATATCTCCATTCCCCTCCCCGCGTTTTTGTCATCCGCCCAGCGGACATCGTCACGGGGAAGTCTCATCGGCAGCTTCTCCGTCGGCGTCATGTCGGGGCTGATCGTCGGGCCCTGCACGACGCCTGTACTGGCGGCCCTCCTGACGATTATCGCAAGTCAGCAGAACGTCGCCCTGGGCATGTCGCTCATGTTTGTTTTCGCCGTGGGCATGGGGACGCTGCTCATCGCCATCGGCAGTTTCGCCCGTCTCATTACGCGTCTGCCGAAATCGGGCACGTGGATGGTATGGGTAAACAGGATATTCGGCCTGATTCTGATTTGCGTCGGCGAATATTTTTTGATAAAAGCAGGCACGTTGTGGTTTTAAAGGAGTTGAACGTATGAAAAGAGTATTTTCAATCGTAGCTGTATGTCTCGTGGTTATTCTCAGCCTTTCAGTACAGATCGGGGGGGCGGCAAAAGATTGGGACATCAAGGACCAGACTATCGAAAAAACGGCACCCGATTTTACCCTGACCGATCTCGACGGGAAGGAACATTCGCTGAGCGAGTACCGGGGACAGGTGGTCCTTCTGCAATTCAGCACTACGTGGTGCCCCCACTGCCGCAGTATCATACCCCGCATGAGGAACATCAATGACACCTATGGCGAGAAAGGGTTAAAAATCCTTTTTGTCGCCATCCAGGAATCGGCACGGAAGATGAAGGCATTCGCGGAAGAAACCGGCGTATCCTATCCCGTTGTTCTCGACACGAAGGGTGATGTGGCCCGACTATACAAAGTTGTCGGCGTACCGACGCTTGTCCTTGTCGACAAAGACGGCACCATCCTCTGCAGACAGTGCCGCATGCTGGACATTCTCCTGGAGTCGCTTCTCGGGTAAAAAGCCGGCTCCCCGCGGGTCGCCTGTTCAGCCCTTGATATTACTTTTACTCGGCGACGTGCACACAGGCAATCGCGCCGGAAAGAGCCCTCTTCCGGCACAGCGAATCGGATATGCACTGCGCCCGTTGCCGGTCACCACTCTCCCAACGCCTCACCAGGTCCGGCTCCCGGATGAGCGGTCGCGAGAGGGCAATGTAATCGGTCACACCGTCGCGGACCAGTCCGTCGGCAATGTCGAAAGACCGGATGCCTCCCACGAGAATCAGCGGCAGGCCGGGTATATCGTCCTTTAATCGCTTCGCCTCGTTCCGGTAATAAGCTTCCGTCTCCGCCGTCTCTTCCCCCACGCGGCTGGGGATATTGGCGCCGGAGAGGTGTGTCCCGCCGCTCAACTCAACGGCGTCGATTCCATCTGTGTATAAAAGCGACGCCAGGGCGATCGTGTCGTCAATGGTCACACCGCCGTCAACAAAATCGCTCGCATTGACCTTGATCAATACGGGATAGCCGTCACCTACCCTGCGGCGGACCGATTGGTAAATCTCGTGTACCATGCGTATCCGGCCTTCCCGGTCACGCCCGTAGGCATCCTCCCGCCGATTGAACGCCGCCGAGAGGAACTCCGATAGGAGGTACCCGTGGGCCGCGTGAATCTGAACACCGTCAAAACCTGCTTCTTGCGCCCGTTCTGCCGCATCAGCAAAGGCATCACAGGTCTTGCCAATGTCGGAAACTGCCATGGCGCGGCACCGTTCGTGTCCGTCACCGTCAACCGCGGATGGTCCCATCGGGATCTCACCGGTCAGTTGCCGTGAGGCACGTTGTCCCGCGTGGGCAAGTTGAAGAACAATCGTTCCTCCCGCGTGATGAACGGCGTCCACCATGGATGCCAGTCCGGGGATACAGTCATCACGATCGATCGCAAGCTGGCCCGGTGTCGCCTGACCGACCTTCGCCACATAGGCGTGTCCCGTGATGATCAATCCCACACCACCGTCGGCAAGATCTGCCATGAGCGTCTGCAATGGAGCGGTGACGTACCCGTCGATATCGGCCATACCTTCCCAGGTGGCGGACCGCACAAACCGGTTTTGCAGTACCATCCCGTTGATGGTTGTTTTCTCGAAAAGAATTGACATGCCCTTCCTCCCAATCTGTTTTCAAAAAGCCGTTGCGCTTTTATTCTCTTTCCTGTAATGAATCCGTTTTTAATGGTTTTATCCGGGTTCCACAAGATAAAATGTCACGTTCACGTTAACGAACGGATAAAGGAAACATAAAAATGAAAAAAGATGATTACCTCAGAAAGGCGGTCCGCCATATCGATTTTACCGCCATCGATGCCACTGACATCGTAACGGCCATGAAGGACATGTCCTTTACCGCTCGTGACCTCGCCCGGGCGGCGGAAATTTACGATATGATGCTCCGCGACGAGAGCTGCACCATCATCCTCACCATCGCCGGCAGTACGAGCGCGGGCGGCTGCATGCAGATCTACGCCGATCTCGTCAGATACAACATGGTTGACGCCGTTGTCGCCACGGGGGCCGCCATCGTCGATATGGACTTCTTTGAGGCCCTGGGCTTCCGCCACTACCAGGGGTCGCCCCACGCGGACGACGGCCTGCTTCGGAAACTGTACATCGACAGGATTTACGACACCTACATCGATGAAGAACAACTCCAGCTGTGCGATCAGACCATCACGGCAATCGCCGACGGTCTTGAACCGCGTCCCTGCTCGTCGCGCGAATTCATCCGGGAAATGGGTCGCTACCTGTCGGAACACGCCGTCAAGAACGGTTCCCTCGTGGAGACTGCCTTCGAACACGATGTCCCTATATTCTGCCCCGCTTTCTCCGACAGCAGCGCGGGTTTTGGCCTCGTTCTCCACCAGCACCATCGTCCCGAGAATCATCTTTCCATCGATTCCGTCAGGGACTTCAGAGAACTAACGGACATCAAAATCCAGGCGGGGACAACGGGTATTTTTATGATCGGCGGCGGCGTTCCCAAGAACTTCGTACAGGATACGGTCATCTGCGCCGAAATTCTCGGAGAGGACGTTCCCATGCACAAATACGCTGTTCAGATCACCGTGGCCGATGTCCGCGACGGTGCTTGTTCAAGCTCGACACTGAAGGAAGCAAGTTCCTGGGGCAAGGTGGACACCGTGTACGAACAGATGGTCTACGCCGAGGCGACATCGGTGCTGCCGCTGATCGCCAGCTACTGCTATCACCGGGGTAACTGGAAAAACAGAAACAGAAAATCATATGGACGGTACTATGACACACAACGAGGAAGATGAGCTCTTGAAGGGAAAGACGGTGAAAAGCACATCCGTTGCCCTTGCGCAACGCATGAACCCTCACGACGCCAACCCGGCGGGAAACGTTCACGGCGGCGTCATCATGAAGCTTATTGATACGGCCGCGGGCACGGTGGCACATCGTCACGCACGGGCAAACGTGGTAACGGCATCCATCGACCGTATGGACTTTCACCATCCCGTCTATATCGGTGACCTTGTGACGCTGTCGGCAAGCATCAATTATGCCGGCAGGACGTCAATGGAAGTCGGTGTCCGCGTGGAGGCGGAAAACCTGGATACGGGCGACGTCCGTCATACCGCATCCGCCTACCTGACCTTCGTCGCCCTGGACAAGGCGGGGCAGCCCACGGAAATTCCTCCTCTCGTCCTGGAAACGGAAGAAGAGAAGAGACGAAACAGGGAAGCCAAATCCCGGCGCGCCATGAGACTGGCCGAAAAGAAGAAGGAAAAATACTGCCAGGAAAACCAGCAATCCTGTATCGAGAGCTGAGACGAGTTTTACCAAATGAAACATGCCCCGTTCCGGTTCAGCGGCGACTGGCATGCCGCCTGCTGAACCGGTTCTCAGCTGAATGTTTTTTCGTTACCCTGTCAGAAACACTCGAAAACGTTTGTACCCCATCAGGCGAGGTCGAAACGGTCAAGGTTCATGACTTTGTGCCACACCGCGACAAAGTCGTGCAGAAACTTCTCTGGGGAGTCCTCACATGCGTAAACTTCCGCCAGGGCTCGGAGCTGGGAGTTCGAACCGAAGATGAGGTCTACACGGGTGCCCGTCCACTTGAGTTCGTCCGTCGTGCGATCACGCCCTTCAAAGAGGTCTTCATCCTTCGAAACCGCCGTCCACGTCGTGCCCATGTCGAGCAGGTTCACGAAGAAGTCATTGGTAAGCGCCTCCGGCCGCTTTGTGAAGACGCCCTGCCGGGACTGTCCGAAGTTGGCATTCAAGACGCGCATGCCGCCAACGAGAACCGTCATCTCAGGAGCGGTCAGTGTCAGCAATTGCGCCCGGTCGACCAGCAGTTCCTCCGCCGATACGGCGTATCTGGTTTTGAGGTAGTTCCGGAACCCGTCGGCAACCGGCTCGAGTACCGCGAACGACGCAATGTCTGTCTGTTCCTGCGACGCGTCAGTGCGCCCGGGCGTGAAGGGAACAGTCACGTCGTGGCCTGCATTCTTCGCCGCTTGCTCGACACCGGCACATCCACCCAGGACAATCACGTCGGCAAGTGACACTTCCTTCCCGCCTGACTGCGCGTTGTTGAATTCCTTTTGGACTGCCTCAAGGGTCTGGAGTACCGTCTTCAGTTGGACCGGCTGGTTCACTTCCCAGTCCTTCTGCGGCGCGAGACGGATACGCGCCCCGTTTGCCCCGCCGCGCTTGTCGGAGCCGCGGAACGTGGACGCTGATGCCCAGGCCGTCGATACCAGTTGGGAGACAGAGAGACCCGACGCGAGGATCTTGCCCTTGAGGGTGGCGATGTCCTGCGCGTCGATCAGCTCATGATCTGTTGCGGGCACCGGGTCCTGCCAGATCAGTTCCTCTGCCGGGACCTCCGGGCCGAGGTAGCGCGAACGGGGGCCCATGTCGCGGTGGGTCAGTTTGAACCATGCCCGGGCGAATGCGTCCGCGAACTCCTCGGGGTGCTGCTGGTAGTGCCGCGCGATCGGCTCGTAGATCGGGTCGAAGCGAAGAGAGAGATCCGCCGTCGTCATCATCGGCCGGTGCTTCTTCGACGGATCGTGCGCGTCAACGACCATATCCTCTTCGGCCACATCCTTAGCCAGCCACTGATGCGCGCCGGCCGGGCTTGCGACCAGCTCCCACTCGTATTTGAACAGCGTGTTCAGATAGCCCATGTCCCATGTGGTCGGGTGCGGCTTCCAGGCGCCCTCGATGCCGCTGCCGATAGTATCGCCGCCTCTGCCGCTTCCGAAGCTGCTCTTCCATCCGAGACCCTGCTCTTCGATACCGGCCGCTTCGGGCTCAGGTCCCACGTGGGTTGCCGGGCCCGCGCCATGGCATTTGCCGAAGGTGTGACCACCGGCGACAAGTGCAACGGTCTCTTCGTCGTTCATAGCCATCCGCGCGAAGGTCTCTCGAACGTCATGGCCGGAGGCGACCGGATCCGGGTTGCTGTTCGGCCCTTCCGGGTTCACGTAGATCAGACCCATCTGCACGGCAGCAAGCGGATTCTCGAGATCACGGTTGCCGGAGTAGCGCTTGTCGCCAAGCCATTCGGCCTCAGAGCCCCAGTAAATGTCCTCTTCCGGTTCCCAGACGTCCTCGCGCCCGCCCCCGAAACCGAATGTTTTTAATCCCATTGACTCGATGGCACAATTGCCGGCGAGAACCATCAGGTCCGCCCAGGAGATCTTTCTGCCGTATTTCTGCTTGATCGGCCACAGCAGACGGCGCGCCTTGTCGAGGTTCACGTTGTCGGGCCAGCTGTTGAGGGGCGCCAGGCGCTGGGAGCCGGACCCCGCACCCCCGCGGCCGTCGCCCATGCGGTAGGTTCCCGCGCTGTGCCATGCCATCCGTATGAAGAGCGGTCCGTAGTGCCCGTAGTCGGCCGGCCACCAGTCCTGCGAGTCGGTCATCAGTGCATGGATGTCATTCTTCACGGCTTTTAGGTCGAGCTTCTTGAATTCCTCAGCATAGTTGAATGTCTCGTCCATTGGATTACTCATGTGAGAGTGTTGATGAAGAATCTTGAGGTTCAACTGGTTCGGCCACCAGTCCCGGATCGACGTGCCGCCGCCTGAAATGGGACTGCGCTTCCTGTCTGTTGCCGGGTTTTTGCTATCTTCATTCATAGTATTTTCTCCTTCCGCTCTGTTTTTAAAACAACTTTTAGGATTTGATCACGTTCACGCCGCTAAGTCCGGACCGATTCCTGATTTGAAAAATGTGGTGGAAACGTCCTTATGAATGGCGCTTGCTCGGTTCTCCTGCGGGAAAAGCACCGGCCCGATCCCTGCCGCAGACCTGACAGTATCCGTAATATTCCCTGCGGCTGCCGGTGATGACGAAACCTGTTCTGTTTTCCATATATATCCGGTCGACGTCAGTGAGAGCCTTGTAATCCATTATCTTTTCACATCCTTCATAACGTTCTATGGTTCTTATTGCCTTATGAAATTAATCGCTTTCTAACGGTTGATTGTGATTTCTTCATCGTGTGAGTGGGAAGCTGTAACGCCTCGCTGTCAGAGAACAACGTGGTCGCGTGAAAGGTTACATATGTGATAAGAATACCATATTATTGACTTCAAGACGAACTATTTGATCCGATAATTACTGCCCGGTCTCATTCAAATTTTTAAACAATTAATGGTGCTCGATAGAGATAGGTACCGTCTAAGCATTTGATATCATGAAAAGCCGCCACCCAGATTTACTGCCCCATTGTCTCGCGTGACGCACAACCAAATGGTGAGGGTTAATTTCCCTCACAGTCCTTTCCCGATGCCGTCACTTTTCCCAGTGCGGGCAGAAAGGCAAGATTCGACGGAAGAAAGATCATTCCCAGAATGACGGGAACGGAGATACTCAGGAAATGGTGAACGACGGCGAAGCTCATGGCATCCGTTTTCGACACGCCGAAGAGGGACAAGGCCATTACGCAGAAAAAGTGCCAGTTTCCCACGAAACCGGGCGCTGTCGGGATCGATATGCCCGCAATGACGATCACCATAACGGCGAAGGCGGCCACTATAGACAAATCGAAGCCGGCGGCGAAAAAAAGGCAATACACGGCACCTCCCCCGATAACCCAGATAAGAAGCGACAGAACGGCGATGGTGATGAACAGGACGGGATCGGCGATCACCGTCAGTCCCTCAACGAATTGATAAGACCACCGCGCGATACGTGACGCATGCTTCTGCGACAGGCGTCCGGTCACGGCCGATACAATGCGCACGAACCACTTCCTCTTGAACGCAAGCAGCAAAAGACCGCCGACCAGGAAAAGGACAACGGAAAAGAACAGGGTACCCGCTTTTGTCATCCACGGGGGAAGCTCCATGAACCAGCTGACGACGATGAGCAGCATGAGGATACTGGCGACATCGAAGAGCCGCTCCACAATAACCGACGCCAGTGCGAAGGACATGCTCACGGAAGTCCTCCTCGCGAGCAGGTAGGGGCGGACCAGTTCGCCGATGCGCGCGGGCACGGCCATAATGAAGAAGAATCCTACGCTCGTGATGGAGAAGAGGCGCAATTGATTGATCCGTTCCACGGGCCTGATCAAAAGGCCCCAGCGAAACGACCGGAAATACTGCATGATGAACAGGAGGATAAGAGCAGGTATTGCGTAAACATACCGCATCCTGGTCAGTTGCGAGACCAGATCGGCGTACTCAACATGACGCAGTGACAGCCAGAGGAGGAGCGCTCCGACAATACCGCCCAGAATCAATTTCTTTTTCATCCGCCCGTCCTCGTTTGTCCGTTTCATCGGGAACGTGAAAATCCCGACGCAGAATCGCCCGGCCTCCCGACCCGGCAGGAAAACATTCCCTTACCTGTCTCTGCCGGTATATGCAAGGCGATATAGCGGTGCAACAGGGCGGGATTCATTTCTTCCCGTCTGACAAGGCACCGTCCCGCCATTCCACGTCCACCGATCGTAAATACTGCTGAGCTTTTTCGTTCTCCAGTAGCGCGGCCGTCTTAATGTCTTCAACCGCTTCGTCAAATCGATCCAGATCGTTTAAGATAACGCTCCGGTTCAGATAGGCCTGTGTGTTTTTCTCGTTCACCGAGATCGCCATCGTGAGATCACTCAAGGCACCCTCCATATCACCTATTTTTCGTTTCGCGTCGGCCCTGTTTATATAGGCGTTGTCCACCAGCTTCCCGGATGAAATCACCCGGGTGAAATCACGGATGGCTTCATCGTTTCGGTTCCGTTCCAGGAGGGCACACCCGCGTTTGAAATAAACGGCGGCATCCGTCATGCCGAAGCTCAGGGCGACATTGAAATCGTCCATGGCGCTGTCCCAGGCACCGCGTACATAGTGTGCCGCGCCGCGATTGTAGTAGGCCCGGGCATTCGCGGGATCGAGACGGATCGCCCGCGAGGCGTCGATGATCGCCTCTTCGTACTGTCCCCTTTCGATGTGAATGGCGGCTCTCGTCGTATGGGCCTCACTATCCCGGGGATCAAGGACGATTGCCCGGTTCACATCATCGAGCGCCTCGGCGTACCTGCTCTGCTTAAAATAGACGGCGCCGCGATTGGCAAAGACGGCGCCGGCACGGGGGTTCATCTCGATGGCGCGGGTGAGATCATCAACGGCGTCCTCATAGCGTTGAAGTGCATCATAGACACGGGCGCGTTCGATATAGGCACGAGAGGCCTGAGGATTCAGACTGATGGCTCGTGTCAGATCATGAAGGGCCTTATCCCACTTTTCGGCCTCTGCGAACCGCACCCCCGACAAGTACCATTTCTCGGCCTGCTCCACGTTACCGGCCGTTTTCTCCATCGCACCACCCGGTCGCGGACAGGCGAAAAGGCAGGCGAGGACGATCACGCCGACGGCAACATATCTGCTTCTCATCATCACTTACGCCTCACCGTCACGGGATTGCGGATAGAAATCGACAACGACGTTCCGTGTCCGGGGACCGTCGAACTCGCAGAAGAAGACCGACTGCCAGGTCCCGCACACAAGACGTCCCCCTTCGACGAATAGCATTTCGGAGGCCCCGATGAGTGACGACTTGATATGAGCCGCGGAATTGCCCTCCCGGTGGCGATAGTTGTTATTAAGGGGAACCAGCGTATCCAGCTGCATGAGGATATCGCGGGGAACATCCGGATCGGCGTTCTCGTTGATGGTCACGGCGGCCGTCGTATGGGGCACAAAGATGACGCAGAGACCGCTGTCCGCCCCCTTCTCACGGAGGACGGCGTTGACCGTACCTGTTATGTCGATCATCTCGATCCGCTTTCGCGTTTGCACTGTCACCCGTTTCATGGTATGTGTTCTCACTCCTTTCTTGTTCCGTCCGTGGCGATTGTAATGTGAATGCACTTTTTTTTCAATGAATGAGGACACGGGCCACCTGAATGTAACCGATTTCACTGTTTTCGTATTACGCCCTTCATTGTACTTTAATCAAATATTTAGTATATGATGGTGGAGGTTAAAGTGCGATTTTCTGGTTGTATAAATAAAAGGACGTATGGCAGCG
>Ga0272441_10003268_pt1 | contig 31077 bp, 25 predicted proteins | sample SSMProp6N_FD_193582 | JGI IMG/M metagenome (GOLD analysis project Ga0272441, IMG submission 193582) | Marine sediment archaeal communities from Little Sippewissett salt marsh, Falmouth, MA, United States - SSM-Prop-6N | ecosystem: Environmental > Aquatic > Marine > Wetlands > Sediment ... | reverse complement strand
CTCGCGAAGCTCTCTTCGCGCCATCTGCATCGCCAGACCAAGCGCCGATTTGCCAGCAACCGCCAGATCACCGATCGCCGTCTTGAGCGCCATTCTCTCGCTGCTCAAAGGAGTCTCGAGCCTTGCCGTCGTGGCATACGAGACAAGTCCGATCCGATCCTCGCTCGACATCCGATCGATAAGATCGAATGCGAACGCCTTCGCTGCACCAAGATCGGCTGTCGCTGAGGTGTCGACAATCAGCATGCAGTCCACCGGGTATCCGTTTGCTGGACCGATCCCTGCGACTTGCAGCACGACATCGGCAATGCTCGGCTCTCCACCGAACCGCGTGGCGGATTGGTCCTCGTTCCATTCGATCGTCTGTGTCACATGAACAGACTGCGCCATCGCAGCCGTTCCCAACAGGGCAACAACTGTCACAAGAGACAGGAGGGCGGCGAGAGGCCTCCCTCTCGCCGCATAGCTGGTCGTTCTCATACGTATCATCCCCTCGGACGGATCGCGCTACGTTCGCAGCGCATCAGTCGCAGGTCGACGCCTGTGGATCACACGGGCCGTAGGGTGCACTCGGAAGCGGATCACAGATGTTCGTGTTCGTCAACCAGTAGGCGATGATCTCCTTCAGCATGTGGTAGCCGACCGTCTGCCCACACGTCCGAGGCACAACCTCATCCTCAAGCCAGAAAGCGATTGCCCGCTGGACTTGCTGGAACGAGATCTTGTCTGACAACGTGATGTCCAACCGATCGTTTTCAACATCCCACCGCGAGATTGCTACGATCACCGACAAGCAGTCGCTGACGTCAACTCCCGAATCTCCCGTCACTGCCACATCAAGGCATGGCAGCGCCGCATCAACCACTCCGTACAGGTCTGTGCTGCTCGCGTAGCATGGATCGCTTGCCGCCATCTCGATCGCTTCCGTTTGCGGCACTTCGACCTGATAGATGATGGTCTTCATCGTTCCGGCCGGAACCTTGCTCGGGAAGACCCACTCGACCTTGGATGGCTTGTAGAAGAATCCACCGTCATCCACAGGGATGACCTTCCATCCGGTCGGGAGCTCCTCGGCCAGCCCAACCCCATAGAGATCCTGATCAGCCCAGATCTCTACTTTCACGGTGAACGTACTCCCTGCCTTGTCTCCACCTGGCCCGTAGTAGTTGAGCAAGACGTTGTTGCACGGGACCGGCGTGTTGATCGTCCGGACCGCCGTCACGTTCGCTCGCGGAACAAGTGGGAGCGGGAGGTCGACCGGTGTACAGGTGTACGCGTAGGCCGACAGCTCTTTCATCATCTCAAGATCGATCGTCGCGCCTTGCGTCCACGGCACAATCTCGCCGTACTGCCAGATCTCAAGCGCGCGAGCAAGCTGCCGCGGGTCGATCTTCTCCGACAGCCGCAGATCGATCGTATCTTCAGTATCGAAGCCAACCCTTGGGACCAAGTGGGCAATGGCCACCTTGATGTCCAAGGCGTCGGTCACTTCGATCTTGGAGTCACCTTCGAGCGGGATCTCCATGAACGGGGTCATCGCCTGGAACGTGCCGTTCAATGTGAAGCAGACCGGCAGTGTCGTCGCGATCAGCTCGTCGCTTTCAGGCACGGTCAGCTCGTAGGAGATGACTTTGGTGGTCCCAGCGCGAATCTGATCCACGAAGACCCACTGCACCGTCGAGCGCTTGAACGCCGCTCCGGCGTTTTCAAGCGGCTTGATCTTCCAGCCGACCGGCAGCACTTCCTGCAGTCCGACTCCAGCAAGGTCGACCTCGGGTTCGATGCGGACAACAACCAGGAATGTGCTACCCGGAAGCGCCTGCGACGTCGAGATCGTTCGCGTAACTGACACAGCAAGCTCATCCACCGAGAGCGTCAGCGAAGTCCGTGCAATCGCTCCTTCGTCGTCCGTCGCTCGAAGCGTAACCGTCTTGTACCCGGCGGTCCCGAACGTATACATCGCAACGGGATCGGTTGTCGCTTGATCGAACAAGCCGTCGCCATCAAAGTCCCATTCGTACGTTACGATACTTCCATCCGGATCGAACGAACCGGTCGCATCGAACGCGATTTCTTCGTTTATGTGCGGCTCCATCGGAGAGGCAAAGAATGCCACCTCAGGCGGCACGTTCGGCGTGCCTGCCACGATGATCGGATCGATCAGGTTCAGTACGACCGCATCGTTTGCCGAGGTTCCCGAAAGGAACTTCACCTGCGTGATCCCGGAGGTGAACTGCGGGAACAGGGTCAGATCGAAATCCGGACCCAGCGGACCGAGAACCATTCCGTCCCCTCGCGCCTCATCCCACGTCCATGCGACGTTCCCAGTCGGCGGTGTCAGATCCCATGTGTCGCGGAAATCCGTCGCATCATCCTGCACGACGAAACCGGCTCCTGCCGGAACTCCCGAAAGCGTCATGGATGTCGCACCCGCCGTACCGGCCGCGCCACCGAGGATGGCAAACAGCGACAGCTCGCCGCTCACCGTATCCTGGTACAGGAACAAGACAGCCGTATTCGGCTCCTCGTACCCTGTCGCGGACTGCATGTTCGTGATGTTGTAGAAATCCACGGCACTGCCGGGGTTCTCCAACGGCACGATCTGGACTCGCGTCTCCCCCTGACTGACAGAGTAGAATCCCTCTCCTTGTCCCGCACCCGGTATCGGAATCAAGAGAACGACCACTGCCAGAAGGAAGGAAAGGCCAAGAGTGACCTTACGCACCTTCATTGCTACCTCCTTTGCTAACATGCCCATCTCTTGTCATATCGCTATCAAAACAGCAAACCATGACCACTTTAGCAGATCCCCGCCTCTCAAGTCTGTAACACCGATTACGATGTCTCCAGTCTCCTTCTGCCGCTTCCTGTCTGATGTTCAAAGCGCTACGGCGAGTTGATACAGAGCCGAGTCGATCGCCCCCTTCGCCGCCTCCACCGGATCAGCTGTGAGAAGCGATAGAAGCGGATGATCCTCAAACGTAGCTGTCGTCGAGAATTCGACGTCTCCTCGTGCGCTGAATACCGTGGCGAACAGCGCGACGGTTGCTTCCTTCTCTATGCCCATCAACAGCCCCAGCGGGCTAATTAGGATCTGAAGGGATGTGTCTAGGAACGAGGTGGCTCCCAGCAGCAGCAGCGATCTCTCCGGCTTGTACGAGAATTCTTTCTCCCAACGAACAATCCGGAGGATGATAACGTGCTCGACAGCCAGTGCTTGGGCCAGCGCGCGCATTCCCTCAACAGTGATGCTGTTGCCAACGTATGTGTTCGTGACGCGCTGTGCGTACATCAGCTCGCCTTGGGTGCACACATCCGCCCCTGTGACCACCGAACACCGTTGCGTGGCGTAGTTGCGGACGACTTCGAGATCTGAAGTCGGAACCGGCGCAGCAGCCTGAACGAAGACCGCCACCTTCTGACGTTGACCTAATCCACCGATCGCTATGGAAGCGACGGCAATCAGGACAACAGTGATTGATACAATCCCACGTAGACGGTTCATAAGTCTCTTTCCCCCCACCCGGATTTCGTGCTGCTGCTTCGCAGACGAGTCTAGCCGCGCGGTGGTGGAGAACAGAGGAAGGCTGTCGAAGCCCTCTTCCGTCTTTGTCTAGGAGATTGTGGACAGATGTCCGAATCGAACGGAGATCGCGCTAGATCTCCAACTCAGTTGGCTGCTGAGCGGCATGTGGATGGATCGGCCCCTCATACACCTTGAGCTTGCGAAGCATCCGCTTGCCAAGCTTGCTCTTCGGGAGCATGCGACGAACGGCCTCGCGCACCGGAACCGTTGGACGGCGTTCGATCAATCGGCGGTACGTCATTTCCTTCAGTCCACCGATGTACCCGCTGTGACGCTGGAAGAGCTTCTTGTCCCATTTCTGGCCGGTCAAGACGATCTTCTCGGCGTTGACGACGATCACGTAGTCGCCGGTATCAACGTGAGGCGTATAGATCGGCTTATGCTTCCCTTGCAGAAGCACAGCGATCTCCGACGCCATCCGTCCTAGCCGTTTCCCTTCGGCGTTGACAACGAACCACTCCCGGTTCCAGCTCTTCCCCATCTCTTCATTCTTCGCGACGTATGTCCGTTCCATCCAAGAACTCCTTAGTGACCTTCCATTGAGACAGGAATTATATCGAGCGCCATTCGCCGTTTCAAAGCACGCGGTAGATCGTCGCTTCCGGCTCGGGCCCGATCGACACAATCCCAATCGGCACGCCGATCGCTTCCTCCACGTACGCCATATAGTCCTTCGCTTCCGGCGGCAAGGCATCGAACGTGTCGACTCCGGCCATCGGCTCGTCCCAACCCGGCAGCGTTTCGTACACCGGTTTGCACCGCTCGAGCACATCGTTTGAAGCGGGGAACCGGTCGATTTCGCGGCCATCCAACATGTATGCCCGGCAGATCTTGATCTCGTCCGTACCGCCGAGCACATCAATCTTCGTGAGCGCTATATCCGTGATTCCATTCAGCGTGATGGCGTATCGGAGAGCAACCAGATCGAGCCATCCACAGCGGCGCGGACGCCCGGTCGTCGCTCCGAATTCACCACCCTTCTCTTGCAGTTCCGCCCCCGTCGCATCCAGAAGCTCTGTCGGAAAGGCTCCATGACCGACGCGCGTCTGGTAGGCCTTCGCAATGCCTAGACGGCGCGAAACGGCCGGTTCAGCGATGCCAATCGAATTCGCGAGTCCCGCAAATGTCGTCGACGAGGAGGTGACAAACGGATATGTCCCGTGGTCAACATCGAGCAGTGTCCCTTGTGCTCCTTCGAACACCACGTTCCGTTTCCGATCGAGCGCGTCGGCGATCAGTCCCGCCGTATCCCCGATCGACGCGAGGAATGGAGCGGCGGTCTCCAGCAGTCTCTCAGCCTCTCGCTCAGCACTCATTGCCGCGACTTCGTCGTGGCGCGGCCATCGCTGCTTCAATAGATCGACTCGATGCGCCAGCCGCTTCACGAGTTCGTCCGGCCGAAGCAGATCTCCGGCACGAACACCAGTCTTCGCAGCCTTGTCACAGTACGCCGGTGCAATCCCCCGACGGGTCGTTCCGAAGTGCGCCCCACTTCCCTCCAGCTCTTCGATCAACCGGTGATACGGAAGAATCAGGTGCGCATTCTCTGCAATCGCCAGTTCCGGCGTGCGGCCCAAATGCTCTGCGATTGTCTCAACTTCCTCGCCAAGCGTCGCAAGATCGATGATCATCCCGCCGGCGAGCACGTTGACGGTGCCGGGGTAGAACACACCGGCAGGCACTTGGTGCGTTCCAAACTTCACACCGCGATCAATCACCGTATGTCCTGCGTTCGGGCCGCCGTTGAACCGCACCACCATGTCCGCTTCCTTTGCCAACAGGTGTGTGAGCTTCCCTTTCCCCTCGTCGCCCCACTGCAATCCAAGCACCGCAGTCGCCATCGCGTCCTCCAGCTACGTTCCTTCGTTTGCGCCCACACGGGCCAACCCAACAGTCATCGAGACGCCATCTAGATCAACGGCCTCCGTGTGTTCGACTTCCTCAAGCACGCCTTCAACGATCGACACCGCAAGAACCTCCGAGGCGATCTCCTCGCGATGCGCTTTGATCACCTCGCGAATCGATCGATCCGCCTCGTAGCCGAGGTTGATCCGATCGGTCACATCGAATCCGGCAGCCTTGCGTGCCAGCTGAATCCGATGCGTGATCTCTCGCACCTGCCCACGTTCCCGTAGCGCCTCATCGATACCCACGTTGAGCAGGATCCGACATCCGCTTTCCTCTCCGTCGACCCATTCGGCCGTCAACGCCTTTTCATAGGCGATGTCGTCCGCAAGAATCTCGATTGCCTCGCCCTGAATCTCGACCTGGATCGCTCCGTGTTGGGACTGCTCGCGCAGTTCCTCAGCCGTCTGCTCACGGATCCAGTTGCCAACGGCTTGTCCTTTCGGCCCAAGCCGCGGGCCTAGCGACCGAAAGTTCGGCACAGGAACTTCGCCGAAGAACGTCTCTAGCGCATCGGTCTGCTCTACCCGATCGACGTTCAATTCCGCCTTGATCAACCCCGCGACAGCATCGGATAGCTGCTTGCCCTTTCCGCCCTCAATTACGATCCGTGCCAGCGGCTGTCGGACCCTGATCTGCGCTTGGTTTCTCGCTTGATGACCCAACGCGACGATGCTACGGGCAAACGCCATCTCGGTCTCGAGCTGGTCGTCGATCCTCGTTGCATCCACGGCTGGGTAGCGACAGAGATGAACACTGTCCGGATCGTTCTCATGTCGGAGGCTCCGGTAGATCGACTCGGCGAGAAACGGCACGAACGGAGCAAGCAGCTTGCACGTCTCCAGCAGCGCGGTCCGCAACGCGTGGTATGCCGTGATCTTGTCCTGCTCCAACCCCCCACGCCAGAACCTCCGTCGAGACAGGCGAACATACCAGTTTGACAGGTCGTCGACAAGCGTCTCCAGGGCATCGGTTGCACTCAGGACATCGTACTGATCCAATGCCTCACTGACTGTGCGAGCGGTCGAAGCCACACGTGATTCGAGCCATCGATCAAGCGCCGTCGATGCGGCCTCAGCGCCGTGTCTCTCCGGATCGAACCCATCGATCGATGCATATAGCGCGAAGAAATCGTACGTGTTCTTGAGCGTATCGAGGAATCGATACAGCGGCTCCTGAACCCCCTGCTCCGACAGGCGCCGCGTCTTCCATGGCGTGCTCGTCGAGTACAGGTACCAACGCACGCAGTCCGCACCGAACCGACGGATCAGTTCCCACGGATCGAGCACGTTGCCCTTACTCTTGCTCATCTTGAGCCCCTGCCCGTCCAGGCCAAGCCCCGTTCCGATGCAGTTACGATACGGCGCCTTGCCGTGGATCATCGTGCTCGTTGCCAACAGCGTGTAGAACCACCCGCGGGTCTGCTCCATCGCCTCACAGATGAAGTCCGCTGGGAACTGATCGCGAAACAGCTTCTCATTCTCGAATGGGTAGTGCCATTGCGCCGTGTGCATGCTCCCCGAATCGAACCATGTGTCAATCACATACGGCACGCGGGTCGCTGCCTTATCGCACGCGGGACATCGCAGTTTGACCGCATCGATATAGGGACGATGAAGCTCGGTTGCTTGAGCAAGCTCCGGGTCGATCGCATGCTCGACGAGCTCTTCTCGGCTGCCGACGCAAGTCACCTCGCCACAGTGCTCACAGACCCATAGGTTCAGCGGCGTCCCCCAATACCGATCTCTGGACAGCGCCCAATCCTTGAGATTCGCAAGGAAATCGCCAAGCCGACCCTCTCCCACATGCGCCGGATACCAGTTGATTCCAGCGTTGCTCTCGATCATCTGTTCTTTGACCGCCGTCGTCTTCACGTACCACGAATCCATCGCGTAGTACAGAAGCGGCGTGTCACAGCGCCAGCAGAACGGGTAGTCGTGCTCATAGATGCGAGAGCTATAGAGAATGCCACGTTCCGTCAGATCCTCGATGACCTTCGGATCGGCGTCTTTGACGAACTCCCCGGCCAGCATGGGGAACAGCTCGGTGAACCGTCCTTCTAGGTCGACGGGCTGCACGAACGGCAGTCCGACCTCTTGCCCAAGACGATAGTCGTCTTCACCGAACGCGCTCGCGATGTGGACGATTCCAGTTCCATCTTCCATATTGACGAAGTCGGCCGCGTAGACGCGGTGCGCTGCTGGATCCTCCGTAAGCCGATACGGTGGCTCGTATCGCAACCCGACAAGGTCAGACCCAGGGATCTCTCGAATGACACGTACATCCTCCGAGACAAGGGCTTTCTCCAGAAGGCTTCCCACAAGAATCAGCCGCTCTCCGTCGACCTCGACCTCGGTGTACGTCGCATTCGCCGAGATCGCCAGCGCCACGTTCGCCGGCAACGTCCACGGTGTGGTTGTCCACGTCAAGAGCGACGTCTTCCCGCGAACATCCACATCAAACACTGCGTCCGCATCCGAGACGACGGGCATCCGAATCGTTACCGACGGATCCTCGACGGTCTTGTATCCCTGAGCCACTTCGTGGCTCGACAGGCCCGTTCCACAACGTGGGCAGTACGGGAGCGTCTTGTGTCCCTTGTAGAGCCAACCTCGATCGAAGATCGTCTTCAGCTCCCACCATACCGTCTCAATGTATCCGTCGGTGTAGGTGACGTAGGCGTTCTCTAGATCGATCCAGAAGCCCATCCGCTCGATCATCCGTTCCCATTCAGCCTTGTAACGCCAGACAGACTCCTTGCACTTCTCCACAAACCGCTCGACCCCGTACGCCTCGATCTCCGGCTTGCTATCGACACCGATCTCTTTCTCCACTTCGAGTTCGACCGGAAGTCCGTGTGTATCCCAACCGCCCTTTCGCGCCACGTGGAATCCCTGCATCGTCTTGTATCGTGGGAACAGGTCCTTGTAGACACGAGGCATGAGATGGCCGACGTGCGGCATCCCATTCGCGGTCGGCGGCCCCTCGTAGAAGACATACCGCGGACAATCCTTGGTCGCATCCAGTGTCCGATCGAACGTGCCATGCTCCCGCCAGAAAGAGAGAATCTTCTCTTCTCTCTCGATCGGATCTTTCGTCAGCTTCTCGTACCGCTTCATCACTCGCTCTCCTCGCCAAAGCACTCCATCTCAATGCCCACAGACGACCTCTTCACGGAAAGAAACACGGAAACGCCCCTAACGGGGCTTGGCAATATAGATCAGAAGCGGTTCGTAGCGTTCGCTTTTGCTTTTCATCGGTCGATCACGCGCCATCATAGCCCCCGCGAAACGCGGCGTCAAGAGGCGTTCAGATCGCCCACGTATCGCGGCGACATCCCTGCCGTCCGTCCTCACCTCGTACTCGAATCCGTCTAGGCGTTCTCCCGATCCAGATACTGCAGTATCGCCTCAACGATCAGGTAATTGATCGATCGATCCCGCTTCTCGCCTAGTTCGATGAGACGTTCGACCAACCTCTTCTCCTGCGCCTTTTCCGGGACATACAGGGAGATCGTGCGCGCGCCATGGCTTAGCGGCATGTTCCCTCACCTCTTGCTGTTCTATTGCCTGATGATACCTTCTCATCATCTCTTTCAGCCGGCAGCCGCCTTCAAGCACCTCGCGCGGCGCTGGTTTCCGCCAATATGCTTTGATGTTCCCCATCAAGGTTACGGGAGAACACCGGCGCAGACTTCGGACATTCGTTCCCTCACTGAACCGAACCAACGGGAGCCCTCCCCGCCCCATCCTTCGTCGTCCAGCACACGCCCTAAGGCTAGCCTTGGAGCATGAACTACCGACACAATCACCGAAGATCGTCCGGATGGGCCACCGCCACAGCACTGCTTCTGGTGCTCCTCTCCCTGTCCGGTTGCCTCTCCTCGTCCGATCCAATTGCGATTCTCGCGACTTCGGTGATTTCCGGTCCGGCACCTCTTACCATCGAATTCGACATCTCGTACAGCATGCACCCTCAGGGCCGTGCCATCTCCTTCGTTTTGGATTTCGGCGATGGATCGGATCCGGAGATCGGAACTGAATTTGGCATTATCATCCATCACACCTACGATGATGGAGGAAGCTACAACGCCGTCCTGACAGTCACTGATGATCGGGGGCATCAGGCGGTCGACACACTCACCCTCACGGTGAGCGCTGACGGTCCGCCGGAAGGGATTGTTGTTGGAGCGACCGCGCCGGACTTCACCGCACCAACAACCGATGGAACCGATTTCTCTCTCTCCGACGTCCGCGGCCAGGTCGTCGTCCTCGACTTCTGGGGCGCTTGGTGCGCGCCCTGCCGGAAGAGTCTTCCGCATCTCAATCAGCTTCTCGCCTCACACCGCGCCGCGGGTCTGGTCGCAGTGCTTATCAGTACGGACACGGTCAAGCAGGACTCGATCGATTATCTCGAGCAGAACGGTTTTTTGGACTTCATCAGTATCTGGCAACCCGGCGGACGGTTCACGCCGATCGCCGAGCTGTATGGCGTGCTCAGCGGCGGCTCGGTGGGCATTCCCCATACCTTCCTCATCGACCGCCAGGGCGTCATCCGCTGGGTCGGCCATCCAAGCGACTTACTCTCGGAGATGATTGAAACTCTGCTCTAGTTACTCGCGTTCGGGCGTTGCTTCGGGCAGCACAGTCGAAGCCGTGCGCCTGCGAAGCCAGTAGGCGACCAATCCCGAGCCCACAAGCCCGATCACCGATCCGAACGGGAAGACGGCCCCGGAGCCAAACGCATCTGAGATCGCGCCGTAGGCCATCGGACCCCCCATCTGTCCCAGCGCAAACGACGATCCGTGGAGTCCCGCAAGTGTCGCCATTCCGTGGGTTCGGCCAAGTTCGGTTCGTATCGCAAGAATCGAGGCGCGCGACAGTGCCGACAGTGCCCCCATTGCAAACATGATCGTGACAACCGCCCACATCCCATGCACGAACGGAATCACTACCAACAGTAGTGGGGCGCCGATGCTGCCCATGAGAACCTGCGGGTACCTGCGGTATCGATCCGCGAGATGCCCGAATGGAATCTGAAACACGCCTCCGGCGAAGAAGTACACCGAGAGCACGGTACCGATCTCCGCTTCGTTCCATCCCAGCATCGACACAGCGAACAACGGATAGAACGCGCTGAACCCCTGTCTCCAGAACCCGCGCGTTGCGAAGTACGCCACAATCCCTTTGACCGCAGGCTTCTCCAGAATCCGGCGCAGTGGAATGAGTTCCTGTGCCTCTCGTTGCTTGCCTGCCCATCGCCCGTGATCGCTTGGAACGGTACGCCAGACGAGGAGGAAGGCAATGACACTGAGTCCTCCCATCGCTCCAAACGCCACCCGATAGGACCACACCGCACTCAGCTGCCCGCCCAGCAGCGGTCCCAACGCCACACCAAAGAACATCGCTGCGTACAGCAGGTTCATCGTCCGGCCCTCATGTCCCTTCGGCGTGATATCGCCGACGTACGCCTGGGCAATCGGGGTCACCATGACGGAAGCTGCGCCTTGAAGAAATCGGAACAACGAGAGCTGCCAGATGCTTTCGGCCACGATGTAGAGGATCGAGAGGATAGAGAACGCTCCAAGTCCCGCCAGCATGATCCGCTTGCGGCCCACTCGGTCAGATAGCCGCCCGATCCATGGGCCGAGAAGCATTCGCGACACTGAGAACGAAGCAAACACCGTTCCAATAGCGAATCCGCTAGCCCCAAACGTGTCCGCATACAGCGGGAGGATCGGCGCGATGATTCCGATCCCAAGCATCGCTACAGCGACGGCTACAAATAAGCTCGCGAACGTACCCCACATCGATCGGTCCACGATCATCTCCTCGCAGCATACCTCGGACAGCATCGCATCACCACCGACATCCGAGTCGCGTGTCTACGTGTTCCTGAAGAATCGGCGCGCCCGAGGGCGAATCCCAATCCCTCGTTGCGGCCCATCTCGTGACCAGTTCAAACAGCTTGAATCGATCCGCAACGCCCTGTTTGTCCCAACGTCTTTCACCGTGTATCTTCCTCGTCATCCCGTCTGCGTGGAGGAACATGGACAAGCTACACGTGATCGAGCACCCCCTGATATTGAGCAAACTCGCGCTCATGCGTGACGAGCGAACGGACAACGAAGCATTTCGCCGGCTGCTCGAGGAGCTAACCACGCTGATGGTGTACGAGATCACACGCAACTACCCGTTGCGAGAGACACAAATCAGGACGCCGCTTGAGCAAACAACCGCGAGGATCTTGGACGTATCGATTGTGCTTGCGCCCATCTTGCGTGCGGGAACCGGAATGCTTCGCGGCGTACTCAATCTGGTGCCGATGGCCAAGGTCGGACACATCGGGCTATTCCGTGATCCGGACACGCTGCAACCGGTCGAGTACTACTGCAAACTCCCGCCCCATCTTGAAGCTGCCCAGATCATCCTCGTAGATCCGATGCTCGCCACCGCCGGAAGCGCCATCGCGGCGACCGACATCATCAAGCGCGAGGGGGGGGAGCGAATCCAGTTTCTATGCCTTGTCGCCTCGCCAGAGGGCGTTCAGGCGTACACGCATGCACACCCAGATGTGCCAATCTACACTGCAGCGCTCGACCGCGAGCTGAATGCCAAGGGATATATCCTTCCCGGACTTGGGGATGCAGGAGACCGGATCTTCGGAACCTGATCCTCGGAAAGGACACCACAGAGAGGGGGAAGCTATGGACAGCGAAGTACGGGTATTGAAGACACTCGTCGTGGAGGAAGAAGCAACACGCTTGCGCCTCTGGGCTATCTACCGTCACGCCTTCGAGCGTCTCAACGAACGCACACCGATCCACCACGGAGGCTTCAGCGTCGCACAGTTCGAGGCCATCCTGCAAGACACGGATTTTGACAAATTCCTGGTCTACGCCGGAGACGAGCTGGCGGGGGTCACACTGCTGACCAGTGTCCTTGAGAAGATCCCGTGGGTGAACGCCCCGTACTTCAAGCGACGCTACCCGGAGCGGTTCGAGGCAAGAAAGATCTACTTCCTTCCAGCGATCGTGATCGATCCAAAGCATCAGGATCTACGGCGCATTGGCGCCAAGCTCCTCCAAGAAGCGCTGATGCCACTTGGCCAGGATACTGTCCTAGCCGTCGATTACTCTGAAACGCTCCGCCAGAGCTTGCCGGCGTTCGTCAGCCGAGGCATGGGCATCTCGTTCAAGGAAGAGATCCTCGACCGGCTTGTCTATCAGATCTTCTTCTACGTCAATCCTACCTAGCGGTCATGCACTGACGAACGTATCGATCAATACGGGGAGCTCGGCGAAATCCGAGATCACGCAGTCTGCCGCCTCGCGGACACGTTCGTCCTTGGGATTCGCGGCAATCGCCAACCCGACGATTTCCAGCACTGGGATATCGTTAAGATGATCGCCGACAAAGCAGATCCGCGACAAGGGCAAGCCGTATTCTTGCGCGATGCTGCGGAGCGCATCGTCCTTCTGCCACAGGCCGACGCGTGCTTCGCCGCCTCCGGTAAACCGCCCGTTCTCGGTCGCAAGATGGTTTGCCCGGGCGAAATCAAGCCCCAAATCCTCGCACACCCAATCCGCAACCAGATCGACACCCGAGGATACGATGCCCAATCGAAACCGCCCCTGAAGTCTGCCGATCGTCGCTTGAACACCCTCAGCGTACGGCGCAGGGAGCACAGCATCCGCTACAACCGAAACCGGGATACCGCGCAACAACTGCGCGTCCTTCGAAACCCATTCGGCATACGCATCCTTGCGTGGGAGATACTCCCGCAGCAACGCATTGGAGCGGTCGGCGACGCCGGCCGCCGCCGCGATCGCTCCCCAGCTTGACTCGAACTCGACACCATGGTATCGAACGAGCGTTCCATCCAAGTCAAAGACAATGGCATCCAGTCCCGGCAAGACCTTGCCCTCCGTCAGTCGTCGGTCAGTGGAAGCATCAATCTGGCATCCTCATCGATCGACAGGGACTCCAGTGTCCCACTCGATAGTTCCAGCGCATACTGGAAAGGCGCCGCTGCTGTGTACAGATCTTCCGCCATAGCGGTCATGGTCGTGCTACCCACCACGCCGCCTTCCCCATCGAAGAAGGCGATGTCGAGATCGAACGGAACTGTCGCCATGGTGAATCGGCGTTCGGCCTCCTCTTCGAACACGAAGAGAATCCCCGGGAAACCTTCGAGCAGCGCCTTCGGGAACCCTCGGAATCCGACCCACCGTTGCGAAGCGGTCTTTGCAATCAGACTCATGACCTCGACGCTCGTGCCATCGTCTCGACCGATAGAGACGGCCTTCACCGGAAGCGATCCGAGAACGCCAACCCTAAGTTGCGTCGGGTTCACCGTGGCCAGTGGCGCGTCATCCTCCGCCATGGAAGGGTAGACTGTGATCGCCATATCGCCGATACCATCGCCGTTCGCATCTTCGATAACCGTGTCTCCCCAGTAGTTTCCGACGCCGTCAATCGACCAGCGGTTCCCCACCCCACGATCCGCGACCATCGTTGTCATGCCGCTGCCAAGGAAGATGTTCCCGCTGAACTCGTTCGCTTCACAATCCAAATTCGTGTAGAGGTGGTGCTGGTTGTCTCCGAACACGTTCTCGCTGAACGTATTGCCGCGCGCAACAGACTTCCCGTACGTTTCGGGAAAGAGAACCGCCCGCATGTGCTGCGTGATGAGATTCCCTTCGATGTCGTTGTACGAGCCGGAGATGAAGATCCCGTATCCACCCGCGATGATCGTGTTGTCTACGATCTCGTTCCGGGTCGCCTGCGCCTCCACCGTGATTCCTATCTCGCATTCCGTCAGCGCGTTTCGCTCCATACGATTGCCCGATGCCAGGTCAAGGATGACCCCTTGCCTTCGGTCTCCGTCCTCTGTCACCCGGCCGATGATGATGTTCTCCTCGATCCGGTTCTCCTGAGATCCTCCAACAAGCCAAATCGCGGTGTAGCAGCCAAGGAGTTCGTTTCCGACCAAGCGATTGTCGTTCGATCCGATCAGCCGGATCCCGGTATCGTTCACTCCGAAGTAGTTGGCGCTGATCTCGTTTTGCGACGAAAGCGTAAGCTGGATTCCGGCCAATCGGGAGTTCTTGAGCAGGTTTGAAGAAACCGTGTTGCGCTCCGACGCATACAGATGCATCGCATGTTCCGTGGGCACATTGCTGTTCCGGCCCGCGATGTTTGCGGTGATCGTCGAATCCGTCACGAACGCCAATTGGATCCCATCTCCGTCCAACACGGTATTCCCAACAACAGTCACGTTCCGGCTCCCAGCCACCGTGAGATGCCTTGTCTCGAGCCCCTCGATCCGTTCTCCATCAAGCCCGTAGAAGTACTGAACTGCCGAATCGTTGATCATGTTCGAGTCGCCAATCGCATGTCGATACTCCGTCGCCGACTCGCCCGTCACCCGGAGACCAAGACCCTGGACGTAGAGAATGTTGTTGGTCATCGAGATGTCCATTGAAGACAGAATCTCGACGCCATTCACCGAACTCGCCACTGCGCAGCTTTCGATCGCGCCACCGGCAGCAAAGGCTATTCGGATTGCAGCCCCATCCAGCGCCGCGGCACCGTTGATCACCAACGCTCGCAACACGAAGGCGTCCGTTACGTTTTCGATTCTCACGCCGTGGTACTCCCCAGCCGGAACGTCGATCTCCCAGCCCGCAATGACATATGGGTCATCGGCCGTTCCCGTCCCGGCGATCACGCCGTTTTCAACCGTGAAATCTCGGTTCCCAAGAATCGTGATGGGTCCTCTCGCGGCCCCGAGTCCGGTGACCACACCTCCCCACACCGCAACCCCAATCAAGGCGATCAACCCGAGATATTTCATATGAATGTCTCCTTTTCAGTCAGCACACCACCCAAGGCAGACGAGTGCACCCTTGCGACCATTATACCCACACCCGAACGGCCGACAAAGCGATAATCCCAGTCCCTATCTAGCATTGAGTCTATCCTCGCTACTTGAGGGACCGATGGGTTTCGTGTGGCCATCCGATGAAGCCCTCCACACATCACACCGTCCGTCGGAAACGTGCCCGACGTCCCTCAATCGTTGCACCGAGAGGACATCCTCCTCCTCCATCCGCAGCTACCCTCGGACAGTGATGAAACGAACCCAGACCCTGGGCGCGCTCGCCGCCCTTATCAGCGTACTCGTCGTCGCGTTCTTCCCCTCCGATCCAGGTGCGCAAGGAGATCCGCCCCCGGCTGTCGTTGCCCATGGATCCGGACGTATCGGGGTCTACCTCACATCCTATGCGCTCACCAAGAGGGAAGTTGTTGAAGGGATTTTCACCGCTCGTTCGGCAGGGAAGATCGACACGGTGGTCATCAATGTCAAGAACATGCACGGCGAACTGACCTACTCCAGTGCGGTCCCGTTGGCAAAGACACTGCACGCGTCCACCGGGCGGTTGGACCTGGGCGCGCTCATTCCCGTGCTTCACGAGTATGGCTTCTATGTCATCGCCCGGCAGGTGCTGTTCTACGATCCATTGCTATCTTCACACCTTGGCCTCGTCGAGAATTGGGTGCCGGTCGACAACGCCGTCGCCACAGCGTACAACCTTGCCATTGCTGAAGAGGTGGCTTCCTTGGGCTTCGACGAGCTACAGTTTGACTATATCCGGTACGCGGATGCCGGATCGCTCGAGTCAGTCTACGATGTGCGGTATGCGGCGGTCGATCGTTTCTTGGCCGAAGCCAGACAACGTCTGGCCCACCGGATCGCGCTATCCGCAGACCTGTTCGGCCGCGTTCTGTGGCCCTGGAACCAACGGCGAATCGATCCGATCGGACAGTCACTGGAGCAGATCAGCGCTCACATCGACTACATCTCTCCGATGCTCTACCCTTCACACTACTCAGAACAGGTCTACCGCGACGATCCATATCGGGTGGTCAGCGAAGCGCTGTCGTCAGGGAAGCGCCGCGTCTCCTCAAGCTTCCGACCGTTTCTCCAGGCGTTTGACATGGATCTCCCTCCGGGCATGACCCTCGAGACGTACATCGAAGAGCAGGTCCGTGCCGCGAAACAGGCTGGTGCCGATGGATATCTGTTCTGGCATCCCGCCTGTGAGTACGATTCGCTGTACCGAGCGCTTCACTAGCTTACTAGCGATTGCCAGAGCCGATCGGGTAGAGTCTCTCCCACCACCGCGCACGGGAGGCTTTCTTGTCGGAACGAACTGAGCCGATTACATTCAACATACACCATCGCGACCCGTGTTCGGCTGCCCGAACCGGCAGATTGACCACTGCACATGGCACGGTTCGTACGCCCGCGTTCGCAGGCGTCGCCACCCAGGCAACCATCAAGGCTGTCGAGCCACAAGCGCTGGTCGAACACGGTGTTCAGATTCTGATCTCCAACACGTACCATCTTCACCTGCGGCCCGGCGAGAATGCCATTGCGAACCTAGGAGGACTCCACGGCTTCTCCGGATGGACCGGCCCGACGATGACCGACTCGGGGGGCTTCCAGGTCTTCAGTCTTGGAGCCGGCAAGCAACATGGGGTCGGCAAGGTCGCATCGATCTTCCCGGGCGAAATGCGCAACTCGTCCAGCCGACGAGGAGGCAACCGGTCGCTTGTTCACCTGACGGAGCAAGGCGCGGATTTCCGCTCCATTGTCGACGGTTCTCTCCACACGTTCACCCCAGAGACGGTGATCACACTCGAGCGCAAACTGGGGGCGGATATCATCTTGCCACTCGACGAATGCACATCCCCTCTGCACGACTACACGTATACAAAGCGCGCTATGGAGCGCACCCATCGCTGGGCACGCCGGGGCCTCGCAGCGTTTCGGTTCCTTCAGTCAGATCCCACATTCCCCAACCCGCACCAAGGGTTGTACGGCATCGTCCAAGGCGGCGCGTATCGAGATCTTCGCGAAGAGAGTGCGACGGTCATCGGAGAGATGGGCTTCTCGGGCTTCGCGATCGGTGGCTCACTCGGGCGGTCAAAGGATGAGATGCTACGCGTACTCGATTGGACGATCCCACTGCTCCCTCAGGCTCGCCCGCGCCACTTGCTTGGAATCGGAGAGATCGAGGACTTGTTCGCTGCAGTGCGAAGAGGAGTCGATACGTTTGACTGCGCCGCGCCAACCCGGCTTGCACGAAATGGAAGCGTTTTCCTCAAGGGAGCACCTCGCCACCGGATCAATCTACGAAATGCACGGTTCGCCCAGGATGATCGTCCGATCGATCCAACCTGCGACTGCTTCACCTGCCGACACCACTCACGCGCGTATCTTCGTCACCTGTGTAGAGCGGCCGAGTACTCGTTCTATCGCCTGGCTTCGATTCACAACCTGCGCTTCCTCGTCCGCCTCATGGCGGACATCCGGAGCTCGATCGATGCTGCTGATTTCCCAGCGCTTGCAGAGGAGTGGCTCTCGCCAGTTGTTTGAGAAGCCCAACATGCAGGAACGGAGGCAATGCAGGTTCCCCCCGTTCCTGCGACGAAGCTCCCAGCACAGTTCACCCGAGCCGTGGACTACGGAAGTATACGTCGCAATGAGCGACTCAATGCCGTTGCATCCAAGCTGGAGAAGTCAAGCGTCAGCGACACACGGTGGGTCCCTCCGAGCGTGTGCGTGACGAATGCGTAGTCAAGAACAAAACCTTCCACGTTCACTCCAAGCCCTGCCGTAGCGGAAAGCCCTCCGAAGCGCGAGATCAAGCCGACACGCAACGCAAACGTCGGAATCGGCTCGTAGATCACGCCAGCGTGTAGCGATCCTCCGAGATGAAGATCCAATGCGATACGGAACGACTCGCCCACCTTGGCTGAGCTTCCAACCTGGATGTCCATCTTGTAGCTATCGCTGACCGCCTCATACGAGACATCGCCAAACAGGTTCACCGTTGTCACACCCAACGCGATGTCGGATACGGCGAGCGGCCCTAGGTTCATGTCCGGGAAGACTGTACGGAACCCTAGATCAAACGAGAAGCCCGTTCCCTTGGATGCCCCGACCTGCGCGGTCATGACCTTGATCCTTGCCCCGAGGGACATGTCGATCGCGAAGTTCGGAAGGAATGGAAGGCTACTGGGATCCACTCCCGCACCGAACAGGAATCCTGTGTTCCGGAACGAAACGGGATCCGTCGGATTCCCGCTGCCATCGTATCCGGGGATTCCGGTCGATCCCAGCAGCAACGCGGCGACGCCCCAGTTTCGGAACGTCAGCGCCAGCGCCGAGTAGTTCACTTGTCCGAAATGCGATGCATAGAACGAACTGAGACTGATCCCAGGCAGCTGGGACAGCCCTGCGGGATTGTAGTAGAGCGTTTCCGCACCACTGGCAATCGAGAGCCCTGAGCCTCCCGCGCCGAGCATCGCAACGCCCGGATCGATATCGAAGATGGTCTGCGCTGTCTGGGCAGTCGCTACAACCCCGCTTGCCAACCCGAGGAGGGCCACCCATACGACAATCCTAATTCGCTGTTTCACAGTCGTTCCCTCCCTCTACCGAGCAATCAGCAACTGGAAGACCTCGGAACGCTTGCCGCCCGACACCGTGACGAAACAGAAGTACAGGCCATTCGGCAAGTCGACTCCTCCCGTTGTGCGTAGGTCCCATTCGAAGGTCGTACGGTTCGCCGGCAGCTCCTTCTCGAACACCAGCTCTCCGAACAAGCTACGAATCTGCAGCACCGGATCGGTTGCACTCACGGGCAGAATGAATTCAAAGGTTGCCGCCGTCTTCGCTGGATTGGGATACACGTGGAGGCTGGTCTCTGAGCCAGTTCCCGTTGTCACAACCACCCTCTTCGTCGTCGAATCCGTCAGGCCTCCAGCATCCGTGACCGTAAGCTTCGCCGTATAGCTGCCGGCAGCCGAGTACGCGTGCTTTGGATTCTTCTCGGCGCTTGTCGCTCCATCGCCGAAATCCCACGCCCGTCCCGTGATGTTGTTCTCGGCATCGGTCGATTGATCCGTGAACTGAACCTGCTGGTCAATCCCTGGAGAAGCTGGCGAGAAGGTAAATGCGGCAACCGGTGCAGTGTTTGTCGGAGCTGCAACAACGATGTTCTTCGTCGTTACGCTCTCAGCCCCCTCGTTGTCCGTAGCGCTGAGCTTCACCTCGTATGTTCCAGCCTCTGCATAGGTGTGTTTGGGATTCTCTTCAGTACTCGTTGCATCGTCCCCGAAATCCCAAGCGACTGCCTCGATTGTCCCGTCTCCGTCGGCGGACTCATTGGTGAAAGATATCTCTATCCCCGCTTCGGGGTCTTCGGGGGAATAGGAAAATGCGGCCACCGGCACGTTGTTCACTGCAATCCGAACTGTCTTCTCGATGGAGTCTGTGACTCCATCGTTGTCAGTTACTGTCAATGTAACCGGCAGGCTGCCACCTCGAGAGAATGCGTATACCACTGTCTGACCGGTACCATCGACACGGCCGTCATTGTCGAAATCCCACTCGTAGAAATCGACATGGCCATCCTCATCGGAGGATCCCCCCCCATCAAAGGAAATCGGCTCATTGACCTTCGGCTCCGTTGGTGAAAATCCGAAGTCCGCCCGAGGTCTCACGAACTCAACGGACAGAACTCGCGTCTTGAAGCCGAATGCGCCATCGTTGTCCCCAATACGCAGCGTGATGACCTTCGCTCCTCCGGTATGGAAAACTCGACTGACCTCAACGCCTGTTGCATCGTACACACCATCGCGATCGAAATCCCACTCGTATGTCACAATCGTGCCATCCGGATCGCTGCACCCTTCCACCTTGAAGACGATGACTTCATTGAGGTTTGCTGCGTCACCGTCGGCAGGCGTCATGCTGAAGTCTGCAACTGGTGGTTGATTGTCTCCTCCTGTTCCGCCAACTCCTACAGGAACCCCGTTGGTCGCCACATCAACCGCACCATCATTGTCCGTTACCATCAGACTCACAGGATGAACACCTGCAGTAGCGTACGCGTGCGTGATGGTTAATCCTGTGGCATCTGTGGTTCCATCCGAATCTAGATCCCATTCGTAGAGAACAATCGTGCCATCTGCATCTGAGGATGAACTCGCGTCAAACGTGATAGTCTGCCCCATGTATGGATCTGCTGGGGCGACTGTGAACGCGGCAATGGGAGGGCTTGCTTGAACCGGAACGACGCGAACCGTTGAAGCTTGATTCCCTGCATTGTCTGTTACCGTTAGCCGAACCGGTTGTGCGCCGACCGCTGCAAAGGCGTATGTCACAGGAGATCCCGTAGCATCCGTCACGCCATCCTCATCGAAGTCCCACTCGAACATCACAATGTGGCCGTCAGGATCCCCGGATCCCGCTGTAGAGAAGGTCACCATCTGATCGACCTTTGGCAACTCGGGCTGGAAAGAGAAGGCAGCGTACGGCGGGGCATTCGTCACTTGGATCATTCGGGTCGCGGAATGCGTCGCGGTTTGCTGTCCTGCGCCCTGACTTGTAATCGTAAGCCGAACCAGATAATTACCTGGTTGGGCGAATGCATGCAGAGGATGCTGGTCGCTGCTGAAGCCTCCATCACCGAAGTCCCAGCTCCATGAAATGATGTCTCCTGCCAAATCGTGTGACTGGTCATGAAACTGTACCGCATCCTGCGTCGTCGGATTCTGAGGACCAAACGTGAACGCGGCTGCAGGGCCCTCGATGGTAAGCACTTGCTCGCAACTCGCTGTCTCTCCCTCGTCGTCTTGCACGGAGAGATAGATGGTGTAGGAACCACCATTCATGAATTGGTACTGGACAATCCGACCTGAACCCGTACCGCCATCCCCGAATGTCCAATTGTAGGATAGGCTTCCGCCATCCGGATCATGCGAATCCGACGCGTCGAACGTGACTGTATCGTAAACTGTTGGAGAAGATGGAGTGATACTGAAGATGCATACAGGCGGAGCCGTTTGAACCGATACCCATTGCGTGATCTGTGAGGTTTCCCCACCGCTATCGTGCACAGTCAACTGCACCGGCCTCTGCCCCGCCGTGTTGAACGCGTAGGTAACAACGGCTCCAGTTGCAGTACTCCCATCATCGAAGACCCAGTCGTATCGGTCAATCTCGCCATCGGCATCCGTGGAGCAACTACCATTGAAGGTAACTAACTCCCCAACCTCAGGAAAGACTGGTTCATATGTAAAGCAGGCCTCGGGTGCAGCGTTCGTCACTGGGACGTTCTTGTCAACGAAGTAGAATCCTCCTCGATCGTCAAGGGCCCGGAGGTGAACAGGTTTCACTCCGGCAGAGGAGAATGATTGCTGTATTGTTTCGCCCTCCCCATCATCATAGGCGCCATCATCATCGAAGTCCCACTCATACCGCACAAACCAGCTCGGATCACCCGAAACGACAACTGCTGTAAAAGAGATCGCCTCATTGATCACCGGGTTCTCCGGCTCATACGTGAAGTCAAGCTCCGCTTGCGAGCACGCCGATTGTGCGAATCCCCCGACCAAGCATGTCAGGAGGAACGCAACTGTACATGTTCTCCTCAGCATTGTGCTGCCTCCTCCGTGCTGTTCACACGCAATCACCACTTCATGAACCTATCGTAGCCGACATCACATTCGTGGTGTTGAGGTAGCGCACCCTGAATGGGTAAATCCGTTACACCTCAAGGGGAAATGCGTCTTCTTTGTCACGCCTCTTCATCCCCCGTTCTTCAACCCCATATGGACAGACGCTCACCGCAGCATGTCGATCCAAACGCAGCCAGCAGTCTCCGTTCCTTTCAGGCTATCACACGCGAGGCTTCCGTCACTCATCGCTTCGGAAGAATGCAACTTGGATCGATAGCACATGTGTTGCCCCAAGATCCCTTCCCGGCACATAGGCGTAGTCGAGCGAGAACCTATCGAGAAGCATCAAGCCCAGTCCAGCACTTACACTGAGTTTTCCCTCCAAGTCCGACTTCATACCACCGCGGATAAACACCGGAGCAAGCGGGTTCACTTCGATACCTACGTGAACGGCCTGCTCTCGCGCGGGACGCCCGACAGCCCAGTCGAATTCCCCAGAGACGAGCACCCGCTGCTCCCAGAACTTCGCCGCAACGCCAACCTTGTTCGTCCATGTTACGTAGTTGTCAGGCTCTCCTTCGGTTCCCCTCCAACGAATTCTCGTGCGGCCAACATCCATCGCATTCAGGCCCAGAGTAATCGGCGTCTCGTCAATTGCGATGCTACCAATGAGCCCTACGTCAAAACCCACCCCTCTGCCCTGCCCCTCTAGGATATCCTCTTGATAGAGCTTCACCGATGCACCAACCGCCCAATCATCAAGAAGCGGTATTCCAGCCGAGATCATGTAGGCTGCACTTGTCGCCGTGAAGAAGGCAGACGAACCTGGGTTGGTTTCATCCCAAAGCGGGATATCATCGATGGTCAGTTGGATTAGCGTTGCGCCAATTCCGATGGCTTGCGGCGGCTCCTTCGAGAGCGACAGCTTCCCAACTGCATTCAGCGATTGGAAGGCAATCCCCAATTCCTCGCCAAATGGCTCTGAGTACATCCCGCCCACGGAGATCGGAGCCGCAAAGACCAAGCCTGCTGGGTTGTAATAAGGAATAGGAGTTGCTGCCTTAACTGCAACGTAGGCACCACCCATTGCCAGCGGCCTTGCGTCGATCCCGACTCTACTGAAGGATGCAGCTCCAACCCCTGGAGGCACCTGACCAGATACAACGATCGATCCAAGATACAACAACGCCAATAGAATCATCCACTTCTTCATCCTGCACTCCCTCCTCCAAATTCCCACACAAGATGTATTGAAGCCCCGACACCTCGGAAGTCGACGAATGGCGTCCCTCTACCACGATACGTCTGTCCTTGCCCATCTGTCATACGCTGAAATGGAATCCAGTTGACAAGCACTGATGCGCCGGCTGAGATGCTCGACGTAATTGCTACACCATATCCAATGCATCCCATCGCGCCGCCCGACCATCCCGAACACGCTGGATATCGAGCACGCTCAAATTGGAATTTCCCACGATAGATACCCAAGTCAAAAGCAGCACACCACCTGCCCAGTTCGTACGCAACACCGGCGATGCCCCCTGCAAAGGAGGCGCGAATCTCTGCATCACGCTCCATGACGCTGTAGAACGCAGTCCTTCCGCCCACATAGATCATGCCTGATCCGAACACTGGACGAAGGGAGGCCACGAGAGATCCTCCTGTCCCCACATGCATCTCAGACAATGCACCTTGGCCAGACAGTTCATATTGCTCAATCACCGCATTCACGTTGTTCAATGGTGAGTACACACTGAAGAGATCCCCGCGGATATCCACTGCCATTGCGGAGAGTCCAGCGCACAACATTGCAATCAGAACAGCAACTGTAGTCCTCGTCATTGCGCATCCCTCTTCCAAAGAAAAGGCCCCGGAGCAGGCAGCTCCAGGGCCCTTCATTTCCTCTTCCTCTATCTGAGGATCACGAGTTTCTGTGCCTTCGTCTCGATCCATGCGCCATCGATAAGCACGTAGGCACGATAGATGTAGACTCCATTGGCCAGATACTCCCCGTAGTCATTGTCAGTATGCCACTCAAGTTCGTTCCCAGCGATTTCCCGCTCGAACACGAGGGTTTGAGCGATGTCATAGATTGCAATCCGCATCGCTTCAACATCTACGCTACGGACCATGAACGTCGTCGTGTGGACATCCTTGACCGGGTTCGGAACATTGAAAACTTGCAGTTCCTGCGGTCCGCTTCTAGGTGCAGCCCGTCCGGCACGCAACATGGACATCGGGTCGACACTGTCAGCCGAGATGCTCGTCACCTTGATGTTGTCCACGAGCCAACCAACATAGTCGTTGTACCACTTGTCAATCGAGTCGAAGACGAACCGAATCAGCATCTGCACAGCACCTTCGGGCGTCTCAAACTCACATGCGGTATCTGTCCACTCCGCTAGCGGTGGAGTTCCAGAATCTCGCGACCACTTGGTCAGCCACTCACCATCGTCAAACTTCACCTCCAACCTGACGACGTCGTAGCCGCCCTGTGCGAATGATTCCACTTCTCGCCAGAAGTCGAAGTCGATTCGCACCGCCTCGACATCAGCCATCGGAACTACCGGCGACACCAGCGTAAGGGAGCCCGTGGTTCTCTGGTTCGTGTCGTAGTTCGGCGTACCCGCGTCATCCTGACCGTAGTAGGCCGCGTGGTTTGTCTGTCCAAGATCGTTCACACCAACCACACCACCGTCACCAGTGATATGCCATAGCCCGCCGGCACTCCACGATGGGTCGTCCTCGAAGTCCTCGGTGAGCAACGTAACCGTCTGGTCAACGACCATCTGGCATTCAAGCGTCGCTACTTGGAGTCCGTTCGGGCTGCGAACGCGCAGCGTAAACTCCGCCGGCTCACGACCCGTGATCTCCCGCGGAACACCCGTGATGTATGCCAACCTCGGGTTTCGTCCGTCCACCTCGAGCGACAAACCCGCAGGCAGCGCTTCTGGTCTAGGCAATACGTCCCACTGGTAATTCACATTGGGACCACCCGATGCACGGACTTCTTCACGATAGAACTCACCGACTGACGCCTCGCCTGGAGGGCAATCGACGATCTTCAGCGTCGTCGAACCGGCATACAATCGCACCTCGTCGACGAGCCAGCCAAACGCCTTGCCTGTCTCGCCGTTCTTGTAGCCGTCCACGGAATCGAAGCAGAACCTTACGCGGATCTTGTCACCAGAGTGAAGAATGATCCCGGTGTCAACTTCCTGCCACGTCCACTTCGCCAGCGATTCGTCCGCCGACGAGCGGAACCAGATGGTCTGCCAGCTCCCGTCGTTGATCCGAACCGCGACCCATGTTTTGTCGTAGTCCGCGCCTTCATAGTCCTCTACCTGACGCCACGACTTGAAACCGACGACCAGCTCCTCCCCGTCCCAATCCGGATTGACAACCTCAGCCCATCCGGGTCGCGACTCCATGCAACCCTTGACACGACTGTCGCAGTAGTGCGGATCGCTCGCCTTCGTTGGGCGACCTGGGTCATCAGCGCCGAAGTAGGCAACATGTCCCATCTCTGCCATCTGGGCGGGGTCGTCAAATGCGTACTTGACCTTGCCCGTCTGGTGCCACAGATTCGCGCCAAACGGCGCAGGCTGCGGACAGGTGCCTGGTCCCGGAGGAAGATTCACTCCCTCGGCCAAGAAGGTCTGGGGCGCTTCGAAATCCTCGCTGGCAATCAGATTCCCTGCCACTGGATTCTGTGGCGACCGGATGACTAGTGTGAAATCCTTCTCTTGGAACCCAGCACGACAGTCCAACCGCAATCGAATGGTGTATGTCCCTGCTGTGCCCGGCTCGCATTCTCCGTATAGCAGGCCATCTGCGGTCAAAGCCAGCCGCTGCGGAAGACCCGCCAACACCTCGCCATCCTTCCACACGCCAACGACTGACCAATTGTAGCCCTCGCCGTGTGGTTCCAGCTGAACTCCGCCGTCATTGTCCACAACGCCCACCGGCGCGGGATACTTGTCCTCCATCTCACCCTGTGGGAGCGTCTCCACATCAATCTCACAGCCCACCGGATCTGGCGAGTGCTGCTTGACTATATTGTCGACGAACCATCCAAGGAAGTGGTTTTGAGCTCCATCCCTCGAGTTGAAGCAGAAGCGAATCCTCATTCGCGTCGCTTCTGGGGGAACCTGAATCCGGAATTCAGGGCCAGTCAACACGTCGTTGGCAGCATCAAGATAGTGCGTGATATCGGCATGCTGCCAGCCGGTCTCATTTGGATCCGAGGAGTCCTTGTACCATACCGTTTTCCAGTCGTTGATGCAGTCCGCAGGCGGAATCCGGAAGGTATCGCCAGGGTTTTCATTCGCCACAGCTGTCGGATCGTACCCGTCATGCTGCGTCGCAACATTGACCCACTCTGCGTTACCGTTGCCATCGAAGAACTTGACCTGGACGTACGTCCAGTCATACTCGCCATCGATGTACTGCTCAACCTCGCGCAGGTAGTCAAATCCGATCGATACAAATCGATCGCCTGGGTTCAATTCGTTGAACGGTGAGCAAATGCACCCTACGGCCACTTCACCGACGTTGTAATCCCATGCATCGGCCCCGTAGGCGTCGTTTCCGAAGTAGATGGCGTAGTCGTTGTCCGGCTGTCCTTGGAAGGTGCCACCTTCCAGCACACCGTGCGTCGTCGCCCACGTCTCCGGAACGTTCTCAGCGAAGACCGGTGCGTCGTTCGGATAGAACCAGAGGTTCAAGTCATCCGCTGGCATGCAGTGCGCGCACGTGCACCAGCGGTCAAACTGTCTCGGCAACTCATCGACACCCGGCACAATCGGCCAGTCTTCGAACCCAAACCGATCCGGCCACGCAGGCTCGATCCGGTACAGCCCACCGTATGCCGTGCCTGTATCGCCATTCGTCCATTCCAGGATGACGTCATCGATGACTGTCTTCCCCTCGCCGATCAACGCACCACCAGGGAGCGTATTGCCGACCATTCCCATGACCACGAGCGCCGCATGCACTTCGTAGTCCGGAACCGCCGCAAGGGCCACCGGGGCAACGAGACCCGGATCGACGACAAATGAATCGATCTTCGTGCCATCCCATGTCCCATGCCACCAGTTGGCGCTGAACGCGTCGTAAAGGACACAGGCTGCGGTCTGAACCGGCGCAGGCACGCTGATCATCAGGTGATTCGTGTTCGTAGCTCGATCGTACAATGCAAACGCCATCGCCGGTCCGCTATCTGCAGTCGGCGCCGGAGGTCCGAACATCTTGTACGTAAACTGTGCGTCATCGATCTCCTGCACGGTAAACGTACGGCTCTCTTTGGCTGGATCGCGCTCCTTCGTGGAACACGCGAGGCTCATGTACGCCCAGTCATCCGCTGTATGTGTACCAAGCTCGATGCTCCAGTGATCGGCCACGTTGCAGTAGTCGGGTCCGCCGACACCGCACACCTCATCATGATCGTCCTCGGACCACCAGTTCGCTTGGGACGTCCCGTCCTTGTTCAATGTGATCTCGCCCCATGCAACAAGCGATACGCTCATCGCAGCAAGGAGAAGAACCACCCAGAACAAAATACCGCGTCGTCCTACCATCTTCCTGCCTCCTTTGCGCTATCTCCTCTGCCAATCGCAGCAATGCAACGGTGCAGCAATGCTCCGATGCATTGCTGCATTGAGGGGCCTGCAAGATCCAACCGTGTGAGAGCGTCCATCGTGCAGCCCTGAATCTGCGTGGCAACCTCCTTACCATCCCCGAGCCTGACATGTCTGGTCGCCCAGGGATCCAACAGCGCATTATAGAGGCCATATGCCCTTCCTGTCTGTGATCCGCGTTACATGATAGCCTTCATCCGTTGCCCCCATCTATTGATCGCTGTTTCATGCGATTTCCCCTCTTTCGCCATTATGCTCATGATTCCCACTACTTACTCATATAGCGACACCATACCCGTGAGGACCTCTTTGCTTGCAACGTATACGCATTCATAGTTGCTATTTTCTCTTGAATGTCCAATGCGTGTCCTCTGGCATTGCATGAACATTCCAGATAAGTTCGGGAAACGCTTGCGCTGTGTCCGCGATGCAAGCTGTAAACGTTTGGGTGCCATCCTGCGCACACCCAAGCTCCGGAATACTCTGCCAGTCCGCCACCAGATGCTCTTGCTGGCTGATCCGGCTAGAGCCTCCCGGATCTCTCAGCATTGCCAGCCAAGCCTCTGCGCAGCTTGCTCAACAGGGAAGCTCTACCCTCTCAGTCAAGGATCGGTAGGAACACCACGTCGAACGTCGTTACCATCCGATTCCCGTAGACACGGGTCCACTCCTGGAACCCGCCCACAAGCACTTGCACGTCCAGGAATCCCGCCGCGAGCATCGCCTCAGCTACGGATCCCGCGCCCTTCCCGTTCGTGTCATAAAGCACAATCGGGAACTCCTTCGGAAGATGCTCCAGCCAGATCATGACATCCTCTGCTGGAATGCTTGTTGCGCCAAGGAGATGGCCCATCGCGTAGAGCGATGCAGATCGCAAATCAATCAACAAGCGCAGTTTCCCGAGAGATTCTCGACTTCGATCAAGTACGCTTCTTGCGGGACGATCCGACCCTGCAGTGTCAAGGTCAATTGTGGTTGCGCTGGATCATTCGTCGTCAAGTAGACACTCTTTGAGACCTCGAGTCCAGCATAGCCGGATGTTGATAATGAAACGCCCAGACGGACGCTCCGGCGCGGGATTAACCTCCTCATCGGCAATTCAACAATGGTGCAACCGCAGCCTACACGAACATCCTCGATCACAAGATCCTCGTCTCCATGGTTCTCGATCTCGAAGAAGTGTTCGACAACTGTCCCATCAATGACGGCTCCGAAGTCGTAGATTGGCTCTTCCACATGGATTGCAGCCCCCCCAAGCACCGACACGCTGAACCAGACAACGCATGCTGTCCACACCGTCAGGATCACTCCGATTCGAGCGATGACACTTCTCATCTGTTTCCCTCCTCCATCAAAGCCGCCTGTGAAATCGATGTTTGCCCCTTCTCTGTCAGCATGTCCCATGCTCCAGGGCATTTCCGCCGCAGTCGATGCCACCTGTCCCACCACCAACGTACGACGATTCCATTTGCGGCCACCGGCATGTCCTCGGGCTTGCATTGCCACCTCGGATCGATGGTATACTTGAGCCGTTCCAGAAAAGAAGGGGGTGTCCATGCGGGGGAGAGGGCCGCTTGTTGCTTCACTGCTGGTGCTTTGCATGGTTCTTGTCGGGTGCATGAACTTATGGTCGTCCAAAGATATCGAAGAGGGCCTCATCACTATCATCGTGCCTCCATCTGGTGGCACTGTCCAACACATCACGCCAAAGGTCCTTCCTGATTCGGCCGAGAAGGTACGCATTCGGGTGTGGCATCCAGATACCGGATTCAACGTTATTGCCACCGTCGACCGCAACGGCAAGCCACAGACAGTCGATATCGCTGCTCCAGAAGGTGAAAGATACAACGTCGCAGCCGTTGCGTATCTCATGCGAGATGGGCGTCCCCTGGCGCTAACGGGTGGGCTAACGCCGAATGTCACAGTCCACGCAAGAGAGGCAACGACGGTATCGTTGACCCTGCAACATTGGGATGCCGAATACAAGACGGAAGACCCAATCGAGCCAGAGACCACCTTCTCAGTCGAGATCATCGTCAGCGATGCTGGCGGCCTGATCACTCTAGAGACTCTCCAAGCGGCGCAGCTCTACGCATCCACAACTGCATTCCAGGATCCGGAGACCGCGCTTCCCGCGAATCTCGTGCATGGGATTGTGAATGACGGCCGCATGACGTTCGCGATGACCGCACCGGAGGCCGACAAGGAGACAACACTCTACCTTGCTGCGCTCGCGCAGTTCACCTCTGCTTGGGATGATCGGAGCCTTGCCGATCCATCGGAGTACACTCTGTACCTTGAGTTACCCAACCGCCAGATGGATCGCCCAATCCATGAAGTCACGGTGGATCCATCAACAGGCGGGATCATCGTCGAGATCACTGGCAAGAGCTAGCTTCGTAGGTTCTAGAGCGATGACTTCAGGACGTCGACGCAACCTAAGAACCGCCATGTGTATGGCTTGGACCGTGATGTCGTACCGATTGATTCGGCCGCCTGAGAAATAGTGGATCGCTCCGCGATGCTCCGCGTCATCAACTCCCCGCCGCAATCGCAACGCTTCACGAAGCGTCGTCCCAGATAGCACGACCTCTAGAAGATCTTCGGGAAGCTCATAGCCTGGCCCCATGCCTACGGCAGTTCGCCCGCCTTGCGTTGCGATTGCGCACACTTGAACGCTCAACCAAGCGGAGCTCCCGGGAAGCCCCAGCAGACCAGCCTCGATCCCCACGCCCCAATCCGCGGCATCCGATGCGAGCGCTTGCCTGGCCCGAATGATCGCGCCACGAGAGACGTCCTCACCCAACGGTTGCTCGGGCCATGGCACAGACGGTTGCACAGCGACAACAGCGATCGACTCGTCGGGATACCATTCCTCGAACGCATCCCGTACCGCCTGCAGCTTGATCGGATTCCGCGTCGCGACATAGACGTTCATTCCGCCGATCCTATCAGTCCTTCTGGCCTTGCGCAATGCCTCTTTCCATTGTCCGCCAGGCCGCACGAAATACCGAGGGGCCGAACCATCGACCATGAAACCCATGATCTCCGTGAAGGACCAACCGGCAATCGCCTCTCGCGGAAACGCGAACTCGCAGAGAACACTACAGGACAAAACCTCAACCATGAAGGGCATGAAGTCCATGAAGAGAAAGGCTGGACCAGCTCGTGCGGAGGCGCGGGGTTCCAAGAGAGCGCCCAGACGCCAAGACGCCAAGACCCCAAACGGATAGCGTGCACGAACACCATCACGGAGCAACTGACGGCCAGTCTGTCGCCGGGCCGGGTCACGTCCTGTCAAGTGGTGTAACGGCATCGCACCATCCTGTTGGCGATCAGGCAGCGAGCTGCTCAACCAGCATGGGTTCCTCCTCTGACTCGAGACTCGGCGTTGAGTCATCACCGCCTG
>Ga0272441_10003267_pt1 | contig 31083 bp, 31 predicted proteins | sample SSMProp6N_FD_193582 | JGI IMG/M metagenome (GOLD analysis project Ga0272441, IMG submission 193582) | Marine sediment archaeal communities from Little Sippewissett salt marsh, Falmouth, MA, United States - SSM-Prop-6N | ecosystem: Environmental > Aquatic > Marine > Wetlands > Sediment ... | reverse complement strand
GCTGAGTGCTCTGACTCAACCGGGATAAAGGCGGCCTCCAGTTCCCCGTTAGCCACCAGCTCGGCCAGATCCTCCACGATATGGGTCTGTGGAGTGATGGGATAGGCCGAAACGACATCGACATTGGCCATCTTAGCCGCAATCGCAATCGCCTTGGAGACTTCAATACCAACTCTTTTGGCCATCATCCCTCCTCAACCATGGTAATGGCCTTCGGCCAGCACTCCTGAGCGCAAATACCACAACCCTTACAGTAGAATAAATCGGCTTCGAAATAACCTTCTTTGGTCGCTTTGATACAGCCTTCGGGGCAAAGGATATAACACAAGCCGCATTTGATACAGCGCTGGTGATTATAGGTCGGCCGCTGGGTACGCCAGTCGCCAGTCTGGTACTCGACCGCATTGCCCGGCTCGGTGATTATCGAGCCGACTTCCAGTTCTTGCCAGGTTAACTCTTCACCCGGTTTAGTCACTTGCTTATCTCCCCCAAAACAGTTTTGTCATAGGCCAGTTTCATGGCCTTGATATTCCTCTCCGCCAGGCGGCCGAAGCGTTCCTGAAGCGGTTCGGTCAGCGAGTCCATCGCCACCACTCCCGACGCCCGCAGCAGCGCCCCGATCATCGAGGTATTAACAATCGGCACACCAAGCACATCGCGGGCGATGCGGGTGGCATCCACCGTCGCCACCGCCTGCTTAATACCAAGCTGCTTCTGTATCGCGGCCGTCGTTTCGGTGGTATTGACCACCATCATGCCCCGATCCTTAAGACCGGAGGCAACGTTGACCACCTTTAAAAGACCGGCATCGAGCACGATAACGATATCGGGCTGGTCAACCTCGGCCCGGATGCGGATCGGTTTGTCAGGGTCGATCCGGTCAAAGGCCAGTACCGGTGCGCCCCGCCGCTCCGCCCCAAAGGCCGGAAAAGCCTGGGCATATTTATCTTCGTTGATTGCCGCCTGAGCGACCAACTCCGCCGAGGTAACCGCCCCCTGTCCCCCACGTCCGTGCCACCTTATCTCCACAAGCCCATCAAATTGTATCAATGAAACGACCCTCCTGACTGCTATCAGAACGCCCCTGGAGCGACTCGAACGCTCGCACCCAGCTCCGGAGGCTGGCGCTCTATCCACCTGAGCTACAGGGGCAGATAACTAACCCGCGATGTACCTTCTAGATACTCCTCAAGCGGTTTTAATCTTAACACGCAGTATGCGGCAAACACAAGCATTTCCCTGCCTGCAAGAGCTATTACAAGGCCTCCGTCGGGGGTCGGAAAACGTACTGGGTGGTGGTGCGTAATTTCTGCCGCAGCAGGGCGAGCTGTGGCTTATGGATAACCACCCGCCCCCCCTTTGACTGAAGCGGCATACCAAGCAGACGGCTGATTAGTGCCGCAGTGACGTCCGTACCCAGCACTGCAATCTCACCGGCCCCGGAGCTAACCTCAATCATAATCGGCAGCCCTAACTCTTTACGGGCATCATCATCATCCAGTAGACCGGCCAGGTAATCGAGCTCCTTACGGCGGAAAAGATGGGTAGTGCCATCACGGCACACCACCTGGGGATACTCCTCGTCCAGTAAATCGGCCAGCGGCTTCGGCTGGACGGGCAACTGCGAGTTGACTATCTTCAACTCGCCCTGGAGGGATTTCTGTAGCAATCTTTCGTACGGTATATCGCTCGTCATGAGCATCGCCCTTTGCCAGCACCAGCGGCCCCGGCAACTACTTACGTTCCAGCAGTACCTTAACCCGCTTCAGCCGCGCCCGCTCTTCACGGTCACGCTCTTCGAACTTCATGTTCAGGTACTTGATGGTCACCCCCAGCGCCGGGATTATCAGGTACTCCAGGGCATTCAGAATGCGCTTGCTACGGTTAATCTCGCGCCCGAGGAGATCCATGCTGCGCTGCAGTTCCGCCAGCTCGACCATCGTATCCAGGCACTGGGTGGAGAGCCGGGCCGTCTCATCGAACCAGGCCGAGGTATCGCTCAGGCTGTAGCCCTGAGCCCCTTCAGCCCCCTTCATTTCGAAGGCCGGAATGCGGACCCCGCCGATATTACGGGTGCCGGTCGCCACCCCCAGGTCACGCTCGGCGGCGATAAGCTCTTTCTCCAGCATCAGATAGCCATGATGACCCGCCGCCAGCGACAGGGCACGGTAGTTATCCGCGAACTCGGTGAGCAGCTTCTGCTTGGTGGCCACCGTCTGGCGGGCAATCTGGAGAAATTCCATCACCAGTATCGACACCCGGTCCTTGATAATCTTCTGGATCCGCGACGCCAGCACCAGCCGCCGCCGCAGCTTAATCAGTTCAATCTTGGTCGGTCGGGTTACCTTAACACCCTGCGCCATCTTCGCTCTCTACTTTCCTCGATAAATGTTCTGTAACGAAGTATCTATGGATAACGAAGTCCTTACAAAACTTAGCTGGTCTTGTACTTGGGCAGATACTTCTTAATCAGTTCCTGGCTAATCAGCTTGAGGTCTTCCTCCGGCAGCGCCGCGAAGAGCTTCCAGCCGGTATCCAGGGTCTCCTCCACCTGACGCTTGGTAAACTCGCCCTGGGAGATGAACTCCTGCTCGAAGCGGTCGGCATTGGTGAGGTAGATCCGGTCGCGCTCGCCCAGCGACTCGGCGCCGATGATGGTTGACATCTCGCGCAGGCTGACGCCCTCGGCGTAGGCGGCGTAAAGCTGCATGAAGACATTGTTGTGATCCTCACGAGTTTTACCCGGGCCGATACCTTCTTTCATCATTCGCGACAGCGACAGGAAAACGTCAATCGGCGGGTAGATGCCCTTGCGCTCCAGCTCGCGGGAGAGCACGATCTGGCCCTCGGTGATATAGCCGGTGAGGTCGGGAATGGGGTGGGTGATGTCATCGTCGGGCATGGTCAGGATGGGCATGACGGTCACCGAGCCCTCGGTATTCTGGATTCTCCCCGCCCGCTCGTAGAGGGTGGCCAGGTCGGTGTACATGTAGCCGGGATAACCGCGCCGCGACGGGATTTCCTCACGCATCGCGGAGAGTTCCCGCAGCGCCTCGCAGTAGTTGGTCATATCGGTCATGATGACCAGGACGTGCATCCCATGCCGCCAGGCAAGGTACTCACCGGCGGTGAGCGCCAGCTTGGGGGTGGAGATACGCTCGATAACCGGGTCGGAGGCGGTGTTGATGAAGGCCACCGTCCGCTCCCGCGCCCCAGTCTGCTCCAGGCTCTTCATAAAGAAGTCGGCGTCGTCATAGCTCACCCCGATGGCGGCGAAGACCATGGCAAACTGCTCGCTGGTGCCCTTGACCGCCGCCTGGCGGATAATCTGGGCGGCGATACGGTTGTGAGGCAGGCCGGAGCCGCTGAAGATGGGCAGCTTCTGGCCGCGCACCAGCGCGTTCAGGCCATCTATAGCGGAGATGCCGGTCTCGATGAACTCGGCGGGGGGAACCCGGCCCGCCGGGTTAACCGGCTTACCGTTAACATCGAGGTAATCGTCGGGGATGACCGCCGGGCCGCCGTCGATGGGGTCACCGAGACCGTTAAAGACCCGGCCCAGGATATCCGCCGAAACCGCCAGCTTCAGGGTTTCACCACGACAGCGTATCTTATTGCCTTCGAGATCAACTTCACTGACGCCACCGAAGACCTGGATTACGGTCGCCTCCCGGCTGATATCAATCGCCTGCCCGCGCTTGACCTCACCGTTGGACAGGACGACATCGACAATCTCGCCGAACTTGATATCGGGGATGGCCTCCGCAATCAGCAGGGCCCCTTTGGTACGGCTGATGGCTTGGGTTTCTTTGACATAGAGCGACGATGACGACGTCATGACGCGCCTCCTTTATGAACTACCAAACTCGATTCCATGTCCGACCACAGTTCCTTAATCCTGGTTTCGATTTCATCATTGGGGATATCCTTCATCCGTGAGATACGAGGCACCAGGTTCGAGGCACGAATCTCGGCCACGGTGGTACCGCCTTCCAGCATCTTCTGCGCCAGATCGTAGAAGCGTATGATGGTCTTCAGCATCAACTGCGCCTTGAGCGGCACGCAGTAGGTATCGACTTCGTTGTAGGCACTCTGCATCAGGAAGTCCTCGCGGATCATCCGGGTGACCAGCAATACCAGCTTGTCGCCTTCAGGCAGGGCCTCGGGGCCGACCAAGCGGACAATCTCTTCCAGCTCCGCCTCCTGCTGGAGCAGCTTGAGGGCGGTGCCCCGGGTTGTATCCCATTCCGGACTGATCTCGCTCCACCAGCCCTTGAGATCATCAACGTAGAGACTGTAGGAGGTCAGCCAGTTAATGGCCGGGAAGTGACGGCGGTTGGCCAGCGAGGTATCCAGCGCGTAGAAGGCATCCACGATGCGCAGCGTGTTCTGGGTGACCGGCTCACTGAAGTCCGCCCCGGGCGGGCTGACGGCGCCGGCCAGGGTCACCGAGCCCTCACGGCCGGGACTGCCCAGGCACTCGACGCGGCCGGAGCGCTCGTAGAAGGAGGAGATCCGGGAGCCGAGGTAGGCCGGGAAGCCTTCCTCGCCCGGAATCTCTTCGAGGCGACCGCCGATCTCACGCATCGCTTCCGCCCAGCGCGAGGTCGAATCGGCCACCAACAGGATGTCATAACCCATGTCGCGGAAGTACTCCGCCATGGTAATGCCGACGAAGATACTGGCCTCGCGGGCAACCACCGGCATGTTGGAGGTATTGGCGATAAAAATCTCTTTCTCCTGGAGCAGGTAGCCGGTGTTGGGCTCCTTGAGCTCGCGGAAGCTGTAGAGGACATCGGCCATCTCGTTACCGCGCTCCCCGCAGCCGACGTAGATATTGAGCTGGGTCTGTGCCCAGCGGGCGAGCTGCTGGAGGGTCACCGTCTTGCCGGTGCCGAAGCCGCCGGGGATGGCCGCCTTGCCGCCGAGGGCCAGTGGGAACATGTAGTCCAGAATCCGCATCCCGGTCACCAGTAGCTTGGTCGGGGAGTGACGCTGCTTGTAGGGACGCGGCTTGCGCACCGGCCAGCGCTGCAGCATGGGCAGGTCAACGACGCCGCCGTCGGTCTCCAGCCGGGCCACTGTTTCCTCGATCGTGAACTCGCCCTTGCGAATCTCCTTAATCACCCCACTCATCCCCACCGGCACCATGATGCGGTGCTCGATGAGATGGGTCTCAGGGACGGTGCCGATGATATCGCCGCCGGTAACCTTGGTGCCAGCCTTGACCGTCGGCATGAAGTCCCATTTCTTATCGCGGGGCAGGGCCGCAACCTTGGCGCCCCGTTCCAGGAAGGCCCCGCTTTCCATCAGGACGGTCAGCGATTTCTGCAGGCCGTCGTAAATGGAGCCAACCACACCCGGCCCCAACTCGGCGGTCAGAATGTTACCAGTACCTCTAATCGTCTCCCCCACCTTGAGTTCCAGGGTATCTTCATGCACCTGAATGATGGCCTTGTCTTCCTCGAGACCTATGACCTCACCGACCAAGCCGTGGCTACCAATCTCCACGATCTCGTAAACCTGAGCCCCCTTCATCCCCTCACCGATAACCAGGGGTCCTGAAATGCGCCATATCTTACCCATTCTATTACCAACCTCCCTCGAAACGATTAGATTTCGATGTCGAAACCGATTATCTTCCTGATGTAATCCTTATAATACTTATTGATGTCCTCATAGCGGGTGCCGTATTTCGACGGCACCTCGATAATCACCACCGACGAGGTCTTCTTCTCCCGCGCCCGGGCGACGATATCCTCGATCGTTTCGGCGTAGTCTTCCAGAATGGCGATAATCCCGATATCGGGCTCGTCCATAAACTCGCTAACGGCGGCCCGCACCTGCTCCCGGACATCGCCAGTCTCTTCAATGATACGGTAACGACGCACCCCGCCGAGCCGCAGCCCGTTAACGGTGTCTTCGTCGCCGACAACCGCTATTTCCAGACGTTTTATATCCGTCATGCCGAAATCAAGTACTCCTTTATTTCCTCGACCGGAATACCGTCGAAGGTCACCTTTAAGATCAGCCGCAGGTCACGCACCTCGATCTCCTTGAGGAGGAGATACCAGCCGATGACCAGCGGGGAGAGCACCCACGGCGAGAGCATATCCCGCAGCAGGTGGAAACGATGCCGGTCGATAACCTCGTCCACCGTGCCCATATTATGGGTCCGGTTGTAGTTATTCACCATCTCCTCGACCATCTCGTGGTACTGGCTACCGCTGAAAGTCGCGGGCATATCGGCCAGCTTGCCCCCGAGCAACTCCTGGGCCAGCGCCGCCGTAATCAGGTAGCCGCCGCCGGTAACCAGCTCCGCCGTCTCCGACCCCATCCCCCGGATGAGTGCCCGGCTGATGAGCGAGAGGTTCATCATGTCGATCACGATGCTGAACGCCTTGGCCAGCAGCGCCCCGTCGGGGACGGCCCGGGCCACCTTGAGCAGCCGCTCGTAGTAACGGCTGTCGAGCCGGGCCTCGACCATGAACCGGGCATTGGCGCTGTCGGTGGCATAATCGCGCAGGATATCGGCATACTCCCCGAGACGACAGGCCAGCATTATCTCGATGATGTCATCGTTATTGGCCGCCGCGTTAAGCTCGGCGAGCAGCCCCTGGTCGTTGATATTCCCAATCGGAATCAGGGTCGGCCCCCGGCCGACGATAACACCCTGGACGGCCGCTTTGACGTTATGGATATCGTATTTCACCAAATAGGCCTGCAGCACCCGCCGCATGTCGGCCGGCATCAATTTCAGGTTTTCCAGCCGGGATATGCAGCCATCGAGATACCGCCATAGGTAGCGGTCGGCATCATCGAACGTCCGGGGCATCGCCTCGTCGAGATAGCCGCCCGCCTCGGTATCCTTGATTACCTCCAGCACCTCACGCACTCCCGACGCCGGGTCCTGGATGTTCGATACCCGCAGGAAGCGGCCGACGTGATCGGCGGTCAGTAATCTAGCCTCGGCCCCCTTGAGATAAGCCGATATGAATGCGTACTTCGAACTGGGCAAAGCCCTTTCCCCCGAATCTTAGAATAGCTCTTTTCCGACCTCCGGCAGCAGGCTGGGCAAAATCATCTCGAGGCGGGTATCATAGGTATTGTCAATCCGAATCTTACCGGCGCTGTCCTCAACGACCACGCCGCCACCAAGGTCAAGCTCTTTTACCTCAGCCACCTGAGCCGACAGCGCCTTGTCCTTGGCTACCAGGTCCTTGGCCGCCTTCAACTCCGCCGCCGAGACGTAAACCCGGCAGCCGGATGAACCCAGCGTGGTTACCGCCTCTTTAATCAGCCGGCCCAGCGATTCCTTATCGCCGGAGGGACGGGCCAGCTCTTTTTTAGCCCCGGTCAAAATCTTGTCGATGACCACGGACTTGGCCTGAGCCAGCTCGCGGCGCGCCTCTACCAGGGCCCGCGCCTCAATACGAGCCGCTTCCTCGTTAGCCTCCTGAAGCAGTTTCGCCTTCTCACCCTCAAGAAGGACGGCTTTCTGCTCCTTGGCCTTGGCTATTTCCTGCGCCGCCTTTTCCCGGGCGTCACTCAGGATTCCTTCGGCCTCGACTTTAACCTTATCCAGGATAGCCTCACCTATTTTTTCCATTCCTGCCATGAAACACCTCTACATCAGACCGAATATACTGAGCGCCATGATGGAAAATACCAGGCCGAGAACACCGATCAGCTCAACGAACACCGCCAGCATGATGGCGTTGGTGAAGATGCCGCCCTTGGTCTTCGGCAGCAGCGAGATGCCCGACGCGCAAACGTTTCCCTGGTGAATTGCCGAGAAACACTCCGCAGCGGCGGTCATGATACCGATGGCGAACACCGCGAAACCGGCACCACCGGTCTCCGGCAGGTTGGGCACAACCGATGTCAGGATGATAATCATGACGATCAGCCCGTAGAAACTCTGGGTCATCGGCAGCGATGAAAGCACGATGACGTTCCGGAACTGTCCCCGGTCCTCGGAAAGGGTAGCCGTTCCCGCCGAGGCCGCGGTCGCAATCCCGATAGCGGAACCCAGTAGGCCTCCGCCCAGGGCAATAGCTCCCCCCAGAACGGCCAGGGAACTTGGTTCAATCAACATCGTTCTCTCCTTTCATTGATTATGGATTTATTTTTCACCAATCAGCATGGCGGCCCGCTTCCGGATGCGGAAGGGGCTATAGTGTATCCCACCCCCTTCGTAGAACTTGATCAGAAATTCCACGAAGCAGAGTCTGAGGGAATGAACGAATCCGGTCAGGAAACCGAGCAGCAGGTTAATCACGTGCCCGGCAACGACGATGAACACCGCCAGAATGCCGCCGGCCACCACCCCCGCCACTCCCGACAGCGGTATCATGTCGGAGAGAACGCGGGCCAGCATGTTAAACGCCGAACCCAGGTAGTAGGTCGCCAGGCCCACCCCGGCGAGGCGGGAATAGGACATGACGTCGCCCAGCAGGCCGGTGATGTCAAAGACGCCGAGCAGCGCCCCGATGCCGCCGCGCTCGCGGAAGGCGCCGTAGATAATCAGGCCCACCCCAGCGATAGTGGCATACATCGCCGCATCGTAGACCACCGGCGGTGGAGTGGGGGCGTACATGATTTTGTCCAGCACGTGCGGGATATCGATGTTCATCAGTATCCGCAGCAGCCAGAGCGCCCCGAACTGGATGACGAGCAGGCCGACCCGGTTGATAATCGAGCCGATATTTTTCTCCCGGACCGACTTGACCAGGGCGCTCACGTGGGCGATATTAATATGTATCCAGCCAATAAATATCGAGAGGATAACGAAGGAAATCGGGGTCTGCAGCAGGCTCGACACTCCTGCCGAGAGGGCCAGGTTCTCGAACCCGAAGAAGACATAGACATCACCGAAGTAGTTGCCGATGAGAAGACCCAGCACCAGGGCCACCCCGCTGGAGATGTAAATCAGCCGCTGCAGCATCTTGAAGCCCTCGGAATCGCTGCCGCCGAGCAATCTCCCGAGCAGGAAGCGGGCGAACAGTATCAGCCCAACGGCATAGCCGACATCGGCAATCATCAGGCCGAAGAAGGTGGCGAAGGAGTAGGCTACAATCGGGGTGGGGTCCCATTCCCGGTACTTGGGGGTGGCGAAGAGATTGACCACCGTCTGGAACGGCCGGATGGGGCCGGCATTCTTCAGCTTGGTGGGAGGTTCCTCCGCCGGTTCCGGCTTACGGCTGTCGATAAAAACGTGCTCGATATTCGTCCTGAGGTCGCCATTAAGCGCCTCCAGACTGCTCTCGGGGACCCAGCCCTCGATGAGATTAACGTATTTAGCCTCGCAGGCCTTGGCCAGCACCGCCAGACGCTGGCGCTCGGCCATCAGTACCCCGCGCAGCAGGGCAATGCGGCGTAGTTCGGCCTTGGAGCGGCCACGCAACTGCGCCACCAACTCCTGCCGCCGGGTTTCCAGTTCGGTAATCCGGGCCGCGCTGGCCGCCAGGTAATCCCGCAGCGATGAGTCCTCATCGGGGATGGGGACGAACTCACCACCCGCCCCGTAAACCAGTGATTCCACCGCCTCCAGGTTCTTCATCCGGCCCAGGGTATAGAGCACCGTCTCATCACCGACCGCCTCCGTGGTGCTTTCGAAGAAGTATTTGCCTATCTCTTCGGCGATGGTATGGTATGATTCGGTGCTGGAAACAAAAACCCGGGAGAAGAGATAGCCCCCGGAGAAATGCAGGTCGCGTAATTTAAGGTCAAGCTGCTGAGTAAGCGCTCCCAGATAGCCGGTGCTCTTCTTTAGCTCTTCGACACCTTCGTCAATCCGGGCTATCTTCTCACCCACCTCGGCGAAATCGGCGTGAAGCATCTTTACCTCTTTAACGACCTCACCGAAGGGGCGGGTATAGATGACCTCGACGTCATCGCCCAGCGCCACTTCTTCTTTATCTATAATGTAGCTCATCATCCGGCCGACGAAATCCTGGAGCTCGGCAATCTCCCGTTGCTGGTTCTCGATTGCCGCCCGGTCAACCGGCTGGAGTTCCTTCCCCTCTTCAACGTGCAATACCCCGGCCTTATGCAGCAACTTCAGGGTGGTTTCGGTATTGTCCTGCAGAGTGATGATCCGGACGCGGGACATGGCCTCCGGGGTGTTATAAAGTATCGGCTTCAATTATCAACTGCCCCCGTGACAACCTTGACGATACGCTTGGTTATTCCGGCCACCTTACTGTCGGCGCCGGAGCGGATTGCGGCCGCTCTCTTCTCGGCAGCGGCGACTTCTTTCTTGGCCCGGGCCTCCGCCTCCTTGATGATGCGCTGGCGCTCCGACTGCATCTCATCCAGAGACACGCTGGCGGACAGAATCTTATCCGCCTCATCCCGGGCCTTGATGACAATCTCGCTGGCCTGAGCCCGGGCATCTTCCAGGATTTTCTCAGCCTGAACCTCGATTGTCTCCACGCTACTGGTAATCTCTTCTGCAGACATGCGTCACCTCATTTACAAGGATTCTGAGATACGGGTAGGGGGTAACTTCACACGGCATAGTCTCATACTCAAGCCTTTCCGTCCCCCCCCTTGTGCATTACTCCATGATGCCCACCAGATACTTGCCAGGTCGGAGCAATCACATCGCTAATTTTCCGCGCCAAGTGATTATAACAAAACTTGATTCAGAAAGTAAAATCGTCCCGAAACCCACTAATCAAGGCTGAAATAATCCATTTTGACTACCCCTGACTCCCCTCAAAATGGTGGTTTGCAAAAAATTACAGAATCGAGGCTGAATACTTTGTGGGTCGAGCCTACGAAAATTGTTTGTCGATCCCCTAAATATACCTAATTTTACATCAAATTGATTACCAAAACCGGAAAATTTAGTCGCGGTGCAAAAAATATCCGCCCGGCCTCGGCGGCAAGTGATGGAACGGGGGGGGGTAGTCACCCCCCCAGCCCGGCCACGAAAATCTGGCGCATCCCGAAGATGTACAACCCGATTAAAACCACCGACGGCCAACTGATAACGGCGAAGGTCATCCGCTGCCGCCGCTGCCGCAGGCCGGCCATCACCACCAGACTCATTATCAGGGTCAGCAGTGCCGTGAGGGCATGGCCTTCCAGCACTACGCTCAGCACCGGCCCCCGGCGATAGGCGATATCCACCGGGGTTACCAGCGCCAGGTTGAACATGTTGCTGCCCAGCACGTCAGCCACCGCCATGTCCACCGCCCCCAGCCGCATCGCCGCCACGCAGACCACCAACTCGGGCAGCGAGGTGGTAATCGCCAGGAAGAGGCTACCCACAAAACTGGCATGCCAGTCGTAGGTCACCGCCAGTTCATCACCGACCAGCGACAGCCAGATACCGGCCCCGATGACGGCCGCCGCCGCCAGACCGAAGCGCAGATATACCGCCCGCCGTGAAAAGCCCTCATCCGGCGGGAGGGAGTGATTCGCCGTCGCCGCCTGCCGACGCACGCCGCGGAAAATCCACCAGACGGCGAAGACGTAGATCACCAGGGGGGCGACACCAGGGGCGTTGACCCCAGCCACCGCCGTAATGTCGAACCTGGCACTACCCCAGATGCCACCCGCCACCACCCCCGCCAGGATAACCCCGAAGATGACCGACGCCAGATGCCCCGAACTCACCCGGCTCAGGACAGGTTGCGGGCGTGACATTATGTCAATGCCAGCCAGAATCGCCAGGTTGAAAAGACAGCTTCCCAGTAGATTGCCGACGGCTAGATCTGGCAGCCCGACCAGCCCGATGGCGCTGAGGCCGGTAACCAGCTCCGGCATCGAGGTAATTGCCGCCAGCAGCAGCAGCCCCACCCAGATCCGCCCCAGCCCCGTTTTCTCGGCGATAACATCCCCGTAGTGAGCCAGCTTCGTCCCGGCAAAAACGATAATCGCCAGACAAGCCGCGAACTTTAACCAGACCAACCAAGCACTCCTCGGATGATAGTCAGGGGTGACTAACCTTATGGAAGCATACTACACCATGGCCCAGCCGTAAAGCAGCACCGCACCGGGCGGGCGGTTTATCCCACAAAAAAGGCAGAGATTTGTTTGACAGTCTGTGCTATACAGTCTGTGCTATAATAAAAACAACTTCTATAACCATGTGTGAGAAGGAGGTGATGCCATGAGATAAGCTGGCGCGGGAGAGCCGGCCTAATTAACCTGGGCATCCCGCAAGGCAGCGCCTTATTCTAAAAGGCAAACCGGAAGGATCAGACAGTAGCAGCACCGCCGATAGCGATCTCGGCGAGTACGGGGGAATCTATGTCCTAGAGGAAGCAGCCGGCATTTTCCCAAGCTGGCATGACAGTGAAACCGGTGATTACAACGCCCTTCGCCTGGCCTTCTCGCCGGAGTTCGCTAGCGATGGGGTACTAACAGCAGTACTGACCGATGACGCTGGCACCTATGTCGACTATAACTACGGCTCCTGGGGAGACTGGGAAATGGTGGAGCTCACCGACAGCGCTGCCGCCAGCTTTATCGCTGACGACGCCTCCGAGATCGTCTTTCCGCCTGATTTCGACGACAGCTACCCGCTCTTCGCCGGGGTGAGCGGCGACGACGGCGGCATCTACCGGGTGGACAGTGACGGCAGTCAACGGCTCGATGACATCGAAGTCAATATCGCCAGCCTGGACGGCACCGGAACGGCCGCGGACTTCCGCCTTGTCGCCGGAGAGCGCGACCGGGGCCAGGTCTGGTACAGCCGGGACGGCGGCGAGAGCTGGGAAGAGGCCGCCAAACCGCCTTCCGGCGAAAGGATAAACAAGGTCATCTTTGCCGGTAGCGACGGCACCGCCGCCTATGCCGCTACCAGCGGCGTCGACAGCGCCGTTTCCATCACCAGCGACGGCGGCGGAACCTGGAATCAGGTCGGCCTGATCGATACCCGGATCGACACCCTGCTCGACCTGGGGGTCTCGCCGGAATACCATGACGACGGCACCCTGTTCCTGCTAACCTGGGGCGACGACCACAGCCTGTGGCGCACCCAGGATAGCGCCGCCAGCTGGGAGCGGGTCTTTACCAGCAGCCTGGCAGAAGTAGACAGCCTGAGCCGGGTCGCCGTCTCCCCCGATTATGATGGCGACAAACAGTGCCTCTTCCTCACCGGAAACTCTAACGGTCACCCGGCCATCTGGCGCTCCCGGGATAACGGCCGCACCTTCAGCTACCGGGCCGCGGCGCCCCAGGCCATCGACGCCTGGAAGGTAGTCGATGACAAGACGCTGCTCATCGGCGGTTACGAGGATGGGCAGGGGGTTATCTATATCAGCGATAACGGCGGCCGGGGCTACGAGACCACCACAACCGCCGGCAGCTCCCCGCCAAGCAGCATCGCCGTCTCGCCCGATTACGCCGACGACGGTGTTATCCTGGTGGGGAACACCAGCGGCGGGGTCTATCTCTCCACCGATCGCGGCCTGTCCTTCGAGCCGCTACCCTGGGACGACGCTTCGCCCCTGAGCGGGGCGCTTATTATCGCCTTTGCGCCAGAGTTCAGCGGGGAAGGCTGGGTCTTTGCCGCCAGTGACAGCGCCGGGGCCGGTATCCACCGCTTCGATACCGGTGATGGCGAGCGCTGGGAGCAACTGGCTCACCCCGAAAACTGCCGGTTCGGCAAAATAACCCTGAGCGCGGACGGGACGCTTTACGCTGCCGACTTCACCGCTGACGGCGGCCTGGAGCGCTGCCTTAACCCCGGCTATTCCCTGAACCCAACCTTCGAGACGGTCACCGGGGGGCTTGAGGACGGCGCCACCCTGGTCGGGCTCTGGCAGTCTGGCCAGCAGCTTTGGGCCACCGATACCGCCAACATCGCGCTGCTGACCCTTTACGACAGCCTGACGGAACCGGTACGGCTCGACCAACCGGCCGACGGCTACCCCGGCACCGGCATCCTGGATGGAACCAGCGTCCGGGACATCGAATTGGACTGGGATACACTGAGTGGAGCTACCGAATACCAGTGGCAACTCGATGCTGATACCGATTTCGACAGCGTTCTCTACGAAGGCAATACCGCTGCCTCGGCGGCCCAGCCGCCCGCGCTGGAACCGGCGATGACCTACTACTGGCGGGTGCGGGCCAGCGAACCGGTCTTAAGCCCGTGGTCGGAGAAGTGGTCTTTCACCACCGCAATGGGCAGCGCCGCCAGCGGGCCCCGCCTGATCACTCCCGAGCCCGGCGAGCAGGGCGTCTCGACCCGGCCGGTCTTCCAGTAGAGCGCCCTGGCCGATGCCACCGAGTACGAACTGGTAATCGCCGCCGAACCCGACTTTCAGCAGCCGGTAGTCGCCCGCACCGCCGGGGAGGCCCTGCCCGGGACGGCCTGGGAATGTAACCTCGAACTGGCGGATGGGACCACCTATTACTGGAAGGTGCGCGGGCAGAACGCGACCACCCGCAGCAGCTGGAGCGCCGTCGGCAGTTTCACCACCACCGACGTCAGCGGAACCGTAAGCGAGACAACCATTCCCACCCCTCAGAACTAGACCCCCATCGAGGCCGCCAAAACACCCCCGGCGACACCGTTACCGGATACCGGCTCGATACCGGACTGGCTCAAATACGCCCTAGGGGGGCTGCTCGCCGCGGTGGTGCTGCTGGGGACAATCGTGGTGATACTGCTCCGCAAGATTAACCGGCCACCCGCTTAATTTTCGTAAATGATTCGGAAACTCTGCGGCTGGTTCAGCGCAATTCATCCAGGGCCTTGCGGCCACCCCGGCGTAGCAGTATCTAGTACCTCTGACCAGTTTACGAAAAATCGAGGAGTATTTCCGTCACCCAGCGTGCCACATCCCCAACCGCACCGTAACAGTTATTGGGAGCGCATTGCTCCTGGGCTTCAAGGTTCTTGCGTGACTCATCGGGGTCGGTGTTGTAGAAAGTACGGCCGAAGAACCGGCGCTGCAGCTGGGGACAGATAATGGTTCCGTACTTGTTGATGAATTTATCAGCGAGCAGCTTGGGATATTTGCTGGCCGGTTTGAGGGCCTCCAGATTGGCCGGAATTGCTTCCTCCGCCGACATCTGCGTTACCGGCCGCCCGAAGTAGTAATCGAGGGCAATAATCCCCCCGGCCAACGCGCCGCAGGTGCCCAGATACTGCCCCGCCGAACCGCCGCTGAGGGAGCTGGCCAGCTTGACGGCTAGGTCATCCATCTCGAAGAGTGTGTGCAGAGCGGCCACCGCGGACTGGGAACAACTGTGAGCATTACGGGTGAAGCCATAACCCAGCTCGTGGGCCTTATCCAGTAATTCTGTCCGTGACAACCCCTGATATTGCTCGCGAACCCTTGCTCTGGACATGCCAATTCTCCTTCACGATTATCATGCAGCCGTGGGGAATGGGAAAAAGCCGGATATGGGTACTATCCTTGCGGTAAGCACCGACCGGGAACCCACCGATTATGGCAATTAATAATCGAGGAGGAAGACCTGCGTGGTCAGCGGCAGTGTCGAGCGGCTCAGCGACAGCTTGGCCTGGGGAGTAACCTGCTCGGCGCCGATTTCTTTGAGAAAACCGCTGACCGGATCCAGGTCGGGCCGCGCGGCATCAGTGCGGTAGTGCATCGGAATCACTACCTTCGGCTCCAGCTGCCGCGTTATTTCGGCCGCGACGGTGGCAGTGATGGTGGAGACATCCCCCACCGGCACCATCAGGACATCGACCTCACCCAGCTCTTCAAGTCTGTCTTCGTTGAGCATATGCCCCAGATCGCCGAGATGACAGACGGCTATCTCGTCAATATGCATCAGATAGATGGTATTCTTGCCCCGCTGCGCGCCCTTCTCGGCATCGTGGAAGCTAACCATGCCGATAATCAGGACCTCGCTTATCTCGTACTCGCCGGGGCCGGTAATCAGCTTCGGCCCGCCACCAATACCAGCCGTGTAATAGTGGCCGGGGTGCTGGTGGCTGACGGTGACGATGTCGGCGCTGGTTTTACCCAGGGAATAGCCCAAATCCGGAGAGAAGGGGTCGGTAACGACTACCGCCTGCGAACCCTTGATACGGAAACAAGAATGACCTAAGTAACTAATATCCATGCATCAATACTTTCTGTCCGTTAACCATTCTAAATATACCATCCGCAGCCTCCCGGGTCAATCGAAGGCCCCTTCTTCAGCCGCCCAAAGGACAAAATTCTTACCCGCTTTAAGCGCCGGCTTATGTACGAAATTTTAATTCGATTTAAGCGACGGTTTTATGGCTTTTTAATGGCCGTCCTTTAGAATTAATAGTGAGACCAGCAATCAGGAGGTATTAATGATTAAGACAATCATCCGCAGCATTGACGATATGGTCATCGTCTTTGACGAGAAGGGCGAGCAGGTCCCCGCTTACCAGGGCACCTACCCTGAGGTAAAAGCGCTGATCCTGAAAGACGCCCCGCCTGAAGCGCGGTTCGGTTACTTCCCCAACAACGGTATAGAGCTGAAGATTGTCCCCCGCGAGACCTGGTAAGCCGCCAGCCACGTTTGCAGGCGGCGGCAGCAGCGGTTATAATCAGGGGCAGCTACCAAAACCACCAGCGAGGGAGGTAATCATGCCGGAACATGTCCCCACCTACGAAGAAGCCCTGGCTCTGCTCCAGGAGTTCAACCAGAGCGAGAGCCTGCGCAAGCACGCCTACGCCGTCGAGGGGGTGATGCGCCACATGGCACGTAAGCTGGGGGAGGACGAGGAGAAGTGGGGCATCATCGGGCTGGTGCACGACCTGGACTACGAGCGTTTCCCCGACGAGCACTGTCACCAGTCCCGCCGGATACTGACCGAGCGGGGCTGGCCTGAGGAATATGTTCGGGCAGTGATTGCCCACGGCTGGGAAATCTGTATCGACGTGGCCCCCGAAAGCCAGATGGAAAAGGTGCTCTATGCTATTGACGAGCTGACCGGCTTCATTACCGCGGTGGCCCTTGTCCGGCCCTCGAAGAGCCTCGCTGACCTTGAAGTGAAATCGGTGGTCAAGAAGTGGAAGGACAAATCCTTCGCCGTCGGGGTGAACCGGGCCGTCATCGAAAAGGGCGCCGCCATGCTAAACATGGAGCTGCGCGAGCTTATCGCCAACACAATTGCCGGAATGAAACCGGTTGCCGCCAAAATCGGCCTTTGAGAGGATTGTGTCAATACTTCAAGGGACTTCTTGAGTGCCTACACCGGTCTAGCCCTTGCCAAAAAGGCTGGCAATTTACGAAATGACTTCCCTGTATTTCTTAGTTAACAAAAGCCGGGCCCAGTCCACTGCCAAAATACCGGCATTTTACGAAACCAGGGTTAGTCCGTGACCAAGAGCCCGGTCAGGGATAAAATATCCGGTAGCGCCTCCAGCGCTCGCACCCGGGCCACGATTTCCCGCCGCCGTTCCACGCTAGCGACCGGAGCGGCCATATCATCGAACTTAGCGATTAGCTCTTCCCAGGAAAGCGGGTTCTCCGGGTCGCCCTTGGGGTAGTCAACCCGGGTCGAGAACTCCCGGCCGTCATGGGTGGTGATGACCGCCGTCGCCGGCCACTGCGCCGGGTAGGCCCTGTCCAGTTCCGGGTCGGTCACGCAGGTCACCTTAGACATCATCTCCTGGACTTCGGGGGAATTAATCCTGGCCTCGGTGTACTCGTTCAGGGAGGCATTACCGTAGAGCACAGCGCAGGCCGCCCCGAAGGGCATGCTGAACTGGGCCTCGTAGACCGTGCGCGGGTGATACTTAATCTCGCGGGGCTCGACGATAATCGAGAAGCCCGGGGTGAGCACCCCCACCCTGATTCCGGCGACATCGGCAGCCTGGAGGTTATGTTCCCGCATTATCTTAATGATGCTGTCAATCGGCCCCTGTTTGTAGCGGCAGCAGGCGTAAGGCTTGATGCTGGCCCGCATCACCTTGTAAGTTTCACCAAGACCGGCAACCAGCTTCTCCGGCGCCGCTTTATCCGAATAGGCCCGCAGGAAACCGAACTCACCCTCCAGCACCGTCGCCGGCCCGGTGAAACCGCTAGCGGCCAGCCGCGCCGCGATGATGCCGTTATGGGCCGCCCATCCGGGATGCAGCCGCTTCGACCAGCTGCCGTCGTTAAGGAACTCCATCAGCCCCGCCGCCTGACTGCCGGCGATGCCTAGGGCGTTTACCGTCTGCTCCAAATCAAGGCCGAAAATCTTGGCGGCAACCATTACCGCTCCGAAATTACCGCAGGTGCCGGTGGGGTGAAAACCACGGGCGTAGTGGGCCGCCGGGTCGAGGGCCATCCCCACCCTGATCATAATCTCGTAACCCAGTACCACCGCCTCGACGAACCTGCGGCCGTCGCCACCACTCATCTCGGCCGCCGCCAGGGCCGCCGGGAAGACAACCACCGCCGGGTGCGAGGACGACTCGTTGCTGACGTCATCCAGCTCCAGGGCATGACCCGCCGCCCCGTTAGCCAGCGCCGCGTACTGGTAAGGTGCCCTAATCGGCGCCCCGATGACCGTACCCTTGCCCGAAGCCGGAGCGATACCGGCAATGAAACCGTGCACCGCTTGGGACGAGTCTGCCGCCGCGCCTCTCAATGCCAGCCCCAGGTAGTCCAGGGCCAGGTATTTAACGCGATCGACAATTCCCGGCGGCAGTGTCTCGTAGCTTAACTCGTGGCCGAAACCGGCAATATCACGGGTGATTCCCATCTCGAAAGCCCTCGTTTCCCGCCCCCGGGGCGGTGCCATTCTCCACCCGCTATTCTATCGCCAACCCCGGCCCCCATTCAAGGTAAACCGCTCCCGGGCGAGCCTGGTGGAAGTTAAAAAATTGCGGCGAACTGCCGTAAAGTGCTATCCTTGAAATCGGGTGACTTTCCCCCTATTGAATCTTGGCCGGCGGCGACGTCCGCCGCAACCAGTGACTCCGGAAAGGAGATGATCAGCGATCATGAGTAAAGTCGGAATTATTGCCAATCCGTTTGCCAGCATGGACATCCGGCGGCTGGTGGCCCAGGCATCGACGATGGGCAGCTATCATAAAATCGGTATCGTACGGCGGGTCATCTCCGCCCTGAACTGGGTTGGGGTCGATGAAATCCTCATCATGCCCGACCGCGACCACCTGGGACGGCGGGCGCTGGCCGATATCGACCGCGACCGGATGAAGGCCAGGGTGTCCATCCTGGAAATGCCGATAACCAACGAAGCCGGTGACTCCCTCGAAGCCGCCCGGCTGATGAAAGAGGCCGGGGTCGATTGCCTGGTCACCATGGGCGGCGACGGCACCAGCCGGGTGGTCGCCCGTGTCTCCGGCGAGATTCCCATGATGCCGATATCGACCGGCACTAACAATACTTTTCCCTTCATGGTCGAGGGCACGACCGCCGGTCTGGCGGCCGGAATCGTGGCCCGGAAAATCGTCCCCCCGGAGAAAAGCCTGAGCACCGCCAAGAAGCTAGACATCATCAAGAATAACGAGGTGGTTGACCTGGCGCTCATCGATGCCGTGGTCCTCGACCAGCAGTTCGTCGGCGCCCGCGCCATCTGGAACCTCTCCCAGGTCATGGAGATTATCACCACCCAGTGCCACCCGGCCTACATCGGCATGGCCTCCATCGGCGGCGCCTTCCATCCCATCAGCGCCGAGGACGACCTGGGGCTGGCCCTGAAGCTGGGAGAGAACAACCTGAAGGTGCACGCCGCCATTGCCCCCGGGGTCATCGAAGAGGTGAGCATCGCCGAGCACCGCCTGCTCAAGCTGGAGGAGCGAGTCCGGGTTAAGGTGGCGCGGCTATCGATTATTGCCCTCGACGGCGAGCGTGAGGTCGAGATACTGCCTACCGACAAGGTCGAGATTATGCTGCGTCGTGACGGGCCGCGGGTCATCAAAATCCGGGAGACGCTGGAAGAGGCCACCCGCCTCGGCTTCTTTACCAACTCCCGCGTGCCCCTAGATTTCTCAGGACACTAGCGAAGCCCGCAAATCGTCCCCGAGATACGTTTTGAAGCAGCATCGAGCAGCCGCTGCTGCCCGTCCGCCGACAGCCCCAACTGGTCAACCTGCGCCTCCAACTCCCCAATCGTGCCGTAGCCGCCGAGATAACCGTTTATCCGGGCTGCCGCCGTCGAGGCAACCAAGTCGTTGATATCGGGGTAGATTGCCGTCATCTCGGCCGCCAGGTGGGAATTGCCTCGCATGTAATACTTCTGGTGATAGTCCTCCGCCAGGTAAAACTCCCCCGCTGGTAGAATCTCGGTCACAATCTCGCGCCCGTTTTCGGCCTCAGCGCGCTGCTTGCTGGCCTCGGCTATCTGGCGCTGCTCCTCATTATGATAGAAGATGCGTGAGCGGTACTGGGTGGACATCGCCTCATAGAACGGGTTGTGGCTATCCCAGAACACGTCCAGCAACTCTTCGTAGGAGATAACCCCGGGGTCATATTCAATCCGCACTGTCTCACTATGGTCGCCGAGCTGGTAGTAGGTCGGGTCAACGGTCGTACCGCCGGCATAACCGACCCGTGTGCTGATAACACCCTCAAGACACCCGAACCGGGAGTCCGGCCCCCAGAATCAGCCGAGGGCGAAAGTGGCGGTTTCGACGACCGCCGGTCTTTCCAAATCAATTTGGGGAATCACGGCCTCACCCCCTTCTAAGTCTTGGTAATCCGGACCGGCGCAGCCAGCGACTAGCAGCCCGCTCAGCCCTCCGGCCAACAGTATCAAGCCTCTCTCAAATCCCTTCATCGCAGCCACCTCCCCCCAAAATAATTTCCTCACTATCATTATAGCCTAACTAAAATTTATCACCAAAAATTTCTCCCTTGGCCAGGGTCATACTGACTTCAGAGGATACGAGGGTAACGTTGACAAGCGACCCCCTAAATAATAAACTGCAACCGGCAACGAGTCTTGAAGCCGAGAACTAAGCGAGCACCACTGGGGTGCAGTAAAAGTTAAGGAGGCACGTTTCATTGGCTAAGAAGAAGAGTATCCTGGATTTTGCGGAAATGAAGCAGCGGGGCGAGAAGGTAACCTGGATTACCGCCTATGACTACCCCACCGCCAGTCTCGTCGAGCAGGCCGGTATCGACATGATCCTGGTTGGCGATTCGGTCGGGATGGTGGTCTACGGCTACCCGGGCACCCTGCCGGTCACCATGGATCAAATAATGTACCACACCGAAGCCGTGCGGCGGGGGGCGCCCAATACCTTTATCATCGGTGACATGCCGTTTCTGTCCTACCAGACTTCGGTCAGCGAGGCTATCCAGAACGCGGGTCGCTTCTACAAGGAGGCCAACGTCGATGCCGTTAAGCTGGAGGGGGGCAAGCGGATGACGCCGCAGATACGCGGTATCGTCGAATCCGGCATGGTCGTCGTCGGCCACATCGGGCTGACGCCCCAGAGTTCGGCGCAGCTCGGCGGGTTCAAGGCCCAGGGTGCTACCGCTGAAGCAGCGATAATACTCCTCGAGGACGCCAAGGCCATTGAGGAAGCCGGGGCTTCCCTGCTGCTGGTCGAGGGTGTTCCGCCGGAGACGGGCAAGATAATCACCGAGGCCCTCAGTATCCCGGTCTATGGAATCGGTGCCGGGCCCCACTGCGACGGGCAGATACTGATTGTCAGCGATATGCTGGGCATCTTCGAGGTCTTTACCCCCAAATTCGTCAAGAAATACGCGAGTCTCGCCACCGTCATCCGGGAGGCTTTTCAGGAATACGGCCGCGAGGTGCGGGAGGGTAAATTCCCCGCTGAAGAGCACTGCTACAAGATGAAAGCCGGCGAGGCGGAGCGGCTGGCCGACCTCCTCAAAAAGATTTCGTAAGGACTTCGCAAACCCTCAGAGGACTTCACGACCATCTTTAAAAGGATTTCGTAAGAGGCACGTAAGCAATACGAGGCTGTACGAGGTTTTGATTTCTGGCTGGTGGTCAACGGTATTGCTACGGTCTTTAGCAGGGTGCTGGGCCGTTACGCGCCGCTGGCCACACCAAAGCCAGTAGATAATCAAAGAACCGCCGGAAATAGCTGGACTGCCGCATCGTAAGGCTGAGGGAATAGTAGCTGGCGACCCCGAGGGGATTCGAACCCCTGATCTCCACCGTGACAGGGTGGCATGTTAGGCCGCTACACCACGGGGCCGCTAAATGCTGGCGATTAAGTCTAGCAATCGGCGCCTCACGTGTCAAGTACGTTTCGCACCCCACAAACGAAAGCGCCGGCACACATTGTTTATGTTTGCCAACTTGTGCTATAATATAACAAATTTTTATCGGAGAGCAAATGGTATCGAAAGAGACAACCGAAGAGACCTCACCGGCACCAACCGAAGATAGTAAACTGAATCAGTATGAGCTATTGCTCATTATCAGCCCCGAGCTAAGCGATGAGGACCTGGAAGCCAACCTCACCAAGGTCGGTAACCTGATTAGCGGCCAGGGCGGCGAGGTTTCCGCCACCGACCAGTGGGGTAAGCGCAAGCTGGCTTATCCCATTAAGAACTTCACCGAAGGCGTCTACTTGCTCCTCACTGTGGGCATGGAACCAACCGCTTGTAAACAGCTTGAGGCCAGTCTACGGATCTCGGAAGATATCCTGCGCTATATGCTGATTAACACTGGCAGTTGAGGTAGCGGGGTGGTGGTAGAAAAAGGAGTAGGAAGGAAATGGCTAGCGTGAATAAGGTCATAATCATTGGTAACGTTGGCAGCGACCCAGAGATGCGTTTCACGCCTAACGGTAATCCGGTGACCTCATTTCGCGCCGCCACCAACTGGCGCTATACCACCTCCCAGGGCGAACGCAAGGAGGAGACGGAGTGGTTCACCATCGTCGCCTGGAACCGGCTGGCTGAGCAGTGCAACCAGTTTTTGAACAAAGGACGATTGGTTTATGTCGAGGGCCGGCTGCGGTCGCGCACTTGGGAAAGCCCCGAGGGCGAGAAGCGTTTTCGCAATGAAATCGTGGCTGACAAGGTAACCTTCCTCGACCGGCAGTCAACCGCCCCATTTCCCGAAGACAGCACCGAGGGGATGGACAGCGGTGCTATCAGCCCCGACGATATACCCTTCAGCTAAATCTAAACTAGTAAGGATAAGGATACTGTGACCAGACCAAGAAGTAGTTCCGGTTATCGACCGCGGAAGCGCTGGGGCGGCAAGTACGTACCACGGCGCAAGGTCTGCCCCTTCTGCGTGAGCAAAGCCAAGTCAATCGAATACAAGGATGCGACCAAGCTGCATAATTTCATCTCCGACCGGGGTAAGATTCTGCCACGCCGCCGCACTGGCGTCTGTGCCCGCCACCAGCGGGCGCTGGCGATTGCCATCAAGCGGGCCCGGTTCATTGCGCTTTTGCCCTATGTTCCCGAGCACATCTACAAGATGGCATCTTAAGAGCCGAACCCGGTTTCACGGTGGATAGTTCGGCTCGCGGCCGGGATTACGGCTGCCGCTCCGCGGGGCGGGGCGGCTTTTCCGGTTTCTATGGGGTTTGGCGGAGTGGGCTAACTTGCGGCAAGTCGTCCGTCAGGTGTATCCTAAACGAGGTCGTCGCAAAACTCGGGCGAAACCTTTACGAAAACGAGTGATTACGGAAACGAAGTCTTTATAAAAAATACCGCTGAGGAGTTAGCGTGACAAAGAGGACTTATCAACCGAAGAAGATTCCCCGCCGGCGTGAGCACGGCTTCCGGGCCCGGATGAGCACCCGGGGTGGACGGCTGGTCTTGCGCGCCCGGCGGCTTAAGGGTCGCCAGCGGCTGACAGTGGTATAACCCGGTATAGATTACTCCGCTCGGTATTATCCGAAGCGAATAAACGCTGCCGCCATTTTGGTTATCGGCAGCAGAGGATGTTTAGAAAATTCCAATAAAGCCTGCCCGAATCCTCCAGCCGATTCAGGTTACCGCCGCCGGGAAACGGCACCAGCGCGGCTAACCCTTCCTTGATTATTTAGTTATTTCTTGGTAAATTGGTTAGGAGAAAATGGATGCGGGGTGAGCAGTACCTTAAAAAGCCGGGGCAGTACGCTCTGGTTTATAAAGACGGGGAATCCCGGGTAGACAAGCTGCTCGTGCTCAAGGCCCGGGCCAACGGGCTGGGATTGGCGCGCTACGGGTTTTCGGTCAGCCGCCGGGTCGGCGGGGCCGTAATCCGAAACCGAACCAAGCGGCGACTCCGGGAGATCCTGCGTCAGTTACCGCTCAAGGCGGGGTGGGACTTGATATTCATTGCTCGCCCCCCGGCCGCCAACGCTGGCTACAGTCGCCTCAAAGAGGCGGTGGTGTTGTTGCTGGGGCAAGCCGGGGTGATTGAGTAATGACAACGAAGAACCCTGCCGGATGAGGGGTTATGGTTGCCGACAAGAAGGCTAGTTAACAGCCTGTAAAAATATGAAAAAAATAGCATTAGCGTTAATAAAGCTCTATCAGAGAACGATTTCTCAGTCACGGCCGCCGATGTGCCGTTATTATCCAACGTGTTCGCAGTATACCTACGAGGCGATCGAGCGGTTCGGCGTGGTGCGGGGGATATGGCTGGGGGCCCGGCGCATCGCCCGTTGTCATCCGCTTTATCCGGGGGGCTATGATCCGGTACCGAGCAAATGATATTTCCCAGGGGAGCTATTAATTAATTGCAATTCAAAGATAAAAAGGTCTGGGGTAAGCTGTTACCCCTGCTGGCCATTCTGATTATCGGTGGACTGACCCTCTCCGGCTGCTACGGCCGGAGCCAGCCCAAAGGCTGGTCCGGGGCCACCGTGAGCGGTGATGACGTCCTGGTCGGGGCTCTGGCCGGCAAGTTGATTGACCTCGATAAAACAAGCGGCAGCTACCAGTGGCTCGATATGGACGCCGGGATGCCGGGTTCGGAGACCGGGCTCGCCATCTACGGCACGCCCGCCGTGGCGGGTGAGCTGGCCTATGTCGCTGGCTATAACGGCAAGGTATACGCCTTTGTCGCCGACCGCGGCAACCTGCGTTGGGTCTATCCCCGCGAGGGCAACCTGGCCGCTATCGTCAGTAACATCGCCATCTCCCAGGACCGATTGTTCTTCGGGGATGCCGAAGGCAACTTCTACGCCCTGGATGCGGCCACCGGCGACAAGCTGTGGTCAGTCCAGTTCGGCGATAAAATCTGGGCCAGTCCCACCGTCAGCGGTGACACCGTCTATATTAGCTGCTTCGATAAGAATTTATACGCGCTGGATATTACCGACGGCTCCATCCGCTGGCAGACCGCAGAGGCCGGAACAATAATAACCACCCCGCTGGTGGTGAATGATACCATCTACGTTGGCTCCTTTAACCGCTATTTCTACGCCCTGAACGTAACCAACGGGGCGATTAAGTGGCAATCGGAGAACGAAGCCGGGAAATGGTTCTGGGCCGGGGCGGTAACCGTCGGCGGCATCATCTATGCCCCGAACCTCGATGGCAAGGTCTACATGTTCGATGCCGCCACCGGGCGCGAAACGGCGCCGCCGGTTAACCTCGGCGGTCAGATCAGTGCCGACCCGGTCGTTGCCGGTAACCAAGTTATTCTGGCGACCAAAGAAGCCAGTGTCTACGCGCTGGACACAGCCACCGCCAGGGCCTCGCTGCTGGTCACGCTGGGGGATAACGAGGAAGTACTGGCCCCGCTGGCCGCCGACGGAAATATAGCCTATATCAAGACCCAAACATCAAGTAATGACACGCTGCACGCCGTGAACACCGTCACCGGTGACGTGGTGTGGAGCCAGCCCCTGTTCGGTCAAGAAGAAGAGACCGAGGAAGAAACTCAAGAAGAAAACTAAGAGAGGCAAGTTTATTTAATGGACTGGTGGAACCTAGGCCCGGTAGCATTGATGATAAACAGCCTGGTCTCGCTGGCGGCGAATCTCGGCGGCAGCTTCGGGGCGGCGATCATCGTGCTGACCATTATCGTCCGCTGCATCATGCTGCCGCTGACAATACGGCAGCTCCGCTCCAGCCGGGCCATGCAGTCGCTGCAGCCCAAGATGGCGGAACTGCAAAAGAAATACGCCAAGGACCGGCAGAAGCTGGCCGAGGAGCAGATGAAGCTCTACAAGGAGTCGGGCGTCTCTCCGGCCGGCTGCGCGGTGCCAATGCTGATCCAGTTCCCCATCTGGATCGCCCTCTATCAGTCGATTATCAAGGCGCTGGGGGTGACCCCGGAGGACCTGCTCGGCCTGTCACGCTTCCTCTGGAACTGGCCGGACATCTTCACCACCCTGCCCCTGGATAGTCATTTCTTATGGTTCAACCTGGTCGGTTCCGATATCGGAGTCGCCGTGCTGGTCGGTGTTTCCATGTGGCTTTCCCAGAAGATGGTCACGCCGCAGTCCTCCGACGCGCAGCAGAAGGCCCAGGGTCAGATGATGCTGTGGATGATGCCCCTGCTCTTCGGCTTCATCGCCATGAGCCTGCCCAGCGGCCTGGCGGTTTACTGGATAGTCTCCAATGTTTTCAGCATTGTCACCCAGTACTTCGTCATCGGCGGTTGGGGCGGCCTCTCCCGGGGTGGTGGCGGTACCAGCGGACGCGATCTGCATCGCCGGGTCATCCAGGCGGAGAGTAAGATTACTGACGATCAGGAAACCCGGAAAGGCGGCCAGGAGCAGCCCACCCGGAAAGAGTCGGTGGATGAAGGTGAGTATGGAGTCAAGCGCCAGCTTCGTGGCGGCGGCTATAAAGATAGTCTGAAATCAATCCGGCGTGATTCCGGAAAAGGTAAAGGTCACTCCAAGTGAAGCTAGAAGTTAGGGTTCGGGGGCGGGGTGACCGGCCGACCGGGTCAGGTTAGAGCTAATGGAACCATCACTAGCTGACGACAGCCAGGTCATGAGCGTGGCCAAAAGCACCTTGGAGACGCTACTCGATAACCTCGACATTGCGGCCTCGGTAGTGCTGACGTCCTATCCGGACGAGGAGAGCGACGCGGAAACGACCCCGATTGCCTTCAACATCATCGGTGACGATTTGGGGATTCTCATCGGGCGCCGCGGGCAGACCCTGTCCTGCCTCCAGTTCCTGCTGCGGCTCATCGTCGGCCATCAGACCAAGCGCTGGATACCGATTACGGTTGACGTCGAGGGCTATCGCGAACGCCGTGTCGAGAAGCTGCAGGCACTGGCGGAACGCCTCGCGGAGCAGGTCACCAACCGCCGTTCCCCATTCACCATGGAGCCGATGCTGGCCTACGAAAGACGCGTTATTCACCTGACATTGGCCGACCACCCGGGGGTAATTACCGAGAGCACCGGCGAGGGCGATGCGCGCAAGGTGGTCATCCGCCCCAAGAAGAAGTAAGCTTCGTAAAACCCGAGGGCGGCCTGTGCCAGCCCGACCAGCATGACCGCCGCTCCCTCCCTCAGGGGTGGGTTTTTTGTAACTACGAGGGTCTGATAAAAAGAAGACCCATCGAGCAAAGCGATTTTTCGCAAGGGGCGAAACCCCCGAATTATAAGAGATGATAAAAAGCAGAGCTATCGAGCAAAACGAGGGAGCGTAAATTACGGATGTTTGAGGGTGTGAGTAGCCGGGTAAATCTGCCCAAGTTGGAGGAGGAAATCCTGGAGCAGTGGCGTAAAGAGGATACCTTCCGCCGCAGCGTTGCGACGCGCCGTGAGAGAGAGCGTTTCGTCTTTTACGAAGGCCCGCCGACAGCCAACGGCCGGCCGGGCATCCATCACGTGTTGGCTCGCGTCTTCAAAGACGTCATCCTGCGCTACCGCACGATGAAGGGCCGCTACATCCCCCGTATCGCCGGTTGGGACACCCACGGCCTGCCCGTCGAGCTGGAGGTCGAGGGCAAGCTCGGCCTCAGCAGCAAGTCCCAGATCGAGGAATACGGCATCGACCGCTTTAACGCCCTCTGCCGGGAAAGCGTGCTTGTCTATCTGACGGAGTGGAACACCCTGACCGAGCGTATCGGCTACTGGGTTGACCTGGAACACCCCTACATCACGATGGACAACAGCTACATCGAGACCATCTGGTGGGCCATCAAGCAGCTTTGGGACAAGGACCTTATCTACCAAGGCTACCGGGTCACCCCCCACTGCCCCCGCTGCGGCACCTCACTCAGCTCTCACGAGGTCGCCCAGGGCTACCAGGAAGATACCGAGGACCCTTCGATTTATATCAAGTTCAAAGTCGCCGCCGGCAACAGCGGGCAGCTCGCGGAGATTACGGAAAAGGCCGCAAAACCGGCCTACCTGCTGGCCTGGACAACGACTCCCTGGACGCTGCCGGGCAACACCGCCCTGGCGGTCGCCGCCGACGCTGACTACGCCGCCATCGACACCGGGGACGAGATTATCATCATGGCCGAGGCCCGACGGGAAGCGGCAGGGCTGGGAGAAGCTGAGGTAATTACGAAGATTCCGGGACGGGAGCTTACAGGAGTGGCCTACGAGCCGCTCTTCAACCCGCACCGCTACGGCGTGGAGCGGCTCCGGTTCGGGGAAAACGCCGTGCTCAGCCCGCAGGCGGCGGACGACGCTCTTAACTACCGGGTGATTACCGCCGGCTTCGTCTCCATGGACGATGGCACCGGTATCGTCCACATCGCGCCCGCCTACGGCGAGGACGACTACGAAGTGGGCCAGGCCAACCAGCTAAATTTCGTGCACCACGTGGACCCCCAGGGGAACATCAGCGGGACATTACCCGGGGCCGGTCAGTTTGTAAAAAAGGCCGACCCGCTAATTTTACAAAACCTGGACGAGCGGGGCCAGCTCTTCCGCAGCGAGAAAATACGCCACACCTACCCCTTCTGCTGGCGCTGCGACTCGCCGCTTCTCTACTACGCCAAGGAGACTTGGTACATCCGTACCACCGCCGTCAAGGAACTCCTCCTGAGCGGCAACCAGGAGATAAACTGGTACCCCGAATACATCAAGTACGGCCGCTTCGGGGACTGGCTGGAGAACAACGTGGACTGGGCCTTCTCCCGCGAGCGCTACTGGGGCACCCCCCTCCCCGTCTGGCGCTGCCCGGCGTGCGGCCGTTACGAGTGCATCGGCAGCGTGGAGGAACTGGCGGGCAAGCCCGAAGTCTCTCCCCTCCCCGACCCACTTGACCTTCACCGCCCCTACGTGGATAACGTCAGCTACGCCTGCCCCGGGTGCTCCGGCAGAATGCAGCGGGTGAGCGAGGTCATCGACTGCTGGTTCGATTCCGGGGCGATGCCTATCGCCCAGCACCACTACCCCTTCGAGAACGAGACCTTACTCACCGACGGGCGCTTCCCCGCCGATTACATCTGCGAGGCCATCGACCAGACACGCGGCTGGTTTTACAGCCTGCACGCCATCGCTACCCTGCTCTTCGGGCGGCCTTGCTTCCGCAACGTCATCTGCCTGGGGCATATCCTCGACGAGAAGGGGGAGAAGATGAGCAAGACGCGGGGCAACGTGGTCGCCCCGATGTCGGTTATCGACAGCTCCGGAGCCGATGCCCTGCGCTGGTACTGCCTGACGGCCTCGCCGCCGGGCAACGTGCGCCGCTTCTCGGCCAAGCTGGTCGCCGAGATCAGCCGCCGCTTCCTGCTCACGCTGTGGAACGTCTATTCCTTCTTCGTAACCTACGCCAATATCGATAAGTACGACCAGGCGAAGGCGGCCCAGGCCGAACCTGCCGAGCTCGACCGCTGGATCATCTCCGAGCTTAACCAGTTAATACTGGATGTCGATACGGCATTGGACAACTACAACCCCACCGACGCCGGGCGCCGCCTAGAGACCTTTGTCGATGCCCTCTCCAACTGGTACGTACGCCGCAGCCGGCGACGCTTCTGGAAGAGCGAGAGCGACGCTGACAAGATGGCCGCTTACAACACCCTTTACGAATGTCTGACCACCTTAGCCAAATTGATGGCCCCCTTCGCCCCGTTCCTCGCCGAAGCCATCTACCAGAACCTGGTGCGCTCCGCCTTCCCCGAGGCCCCGGACAGCGTGCACCTGGCCGATTTCCCGGTGGCTGACACGAGTTTGATTGACGAGCAACTGGACCGCGATACGCAACTGGCGATGAAGCTATCCAGCCTAGGCCGCGCCGCCCGCAGCCAGGCCGGTATCAAGGTGCGCCAGCCGCTGTCGCACGCGACCGTCGGCTTGAGCGGTTCCGGCGAAGCCGAGTCACTGGCACGGGTCGCCCCGCAGATTATCGAAGAGCTGAACGTCAAGGAACTGAAAAGTACCGACGACATCAATCAGTTGGGTGACGGGCACGTCAGCGTTAACGAGGGCGGTTACGCCGTGGCCGTCCCCACCGAGATTTCGGAAGAGCTTCTCCAGGAGGGGCTAGCTAGGGAGATTGTGCACCGTATCCAGACAATGCGCCGCGGCGCCGATTTCAACATCGCTGACCATATTATCACCTACTACGAAGGTGATGACTATGTGGCTGAAGTCATGGATGGCTACGCCGCTTATATCAAGCAGGAAACACTGTCGCGAGAGATTGTGACCGGCATTCCCGAAGCGGACGTCTTCCGGGAAAACTACAAGTTGGCTGGTCGTCAGGTAACGCTGGGGGTACGCCGCGCCGACTAGTTATTCGGCGGCGGGCTCTTAATCAGAACCGCCACCGTCTTGTCCATCTCTTCACCACGCCAGTAGGTCAGCTCCACCTGGTCCCCAATCTGACGGGCATGGATGGCGGCAATTAGCTCCTGGCCGGTGGCGACCGGTTCATTATCAATGGCGACGATAACGTCCCCCTCTTCAAGACCCGCTTGTGCCGCCGGGCTGCCGGGGGCGATGTTGGTCACGAAGGCCCCGGAGTCCACCGCCAGGTCGTTAAAGAAGGCCACCAGGCGGTTAACGTCGGACAGGCTCACCCCCAGGTAGGGACGGATGACGTAGCCCACCAGGATTAGCTGGTCGATAACCTCCCGGGCGGTGTTGACGCTGATGGCATAGCCCAGTCCCTCAACCCCGACCTGGGAGACCTTAACGCTGGTGATACCAATCACCTCGCCGGCCATGTTGACCAGCGGCCCGCCGCTGTTGCCGGGATTGATGGCGGCATCGGTCTCAATCAGGTTATCCAGCGTCTGCCCGGCGGATACCTGGACGGAAACATCGAGACGGCTGATCCAGCCGCCGG
>Ga0272441_10003266_pt1 | contig 31090 bp, 9 predicted proteins | sample SSMProp6N_FD_193582 | JGI IMG/M metagenome (GOLD analysis project Ga0272441, IMG submission 193582) | Marine sediment archaeal communities from Little Sippewissett salt marsh, Falmouth, MA, United States - SSM-Prop-6N | ecosystem: Environmental > Aquatic > Marine > Wetlands > Sediment ... | reverse complement strand
GGTGACACGAACGGAGATGGTAGTACTACGAGTCCTGCGCGAGGCAACTGGTATGGAATTGTATTCAACTCATCGAGTATCAACAATGTATTGGATTATATAAGGTTATATCATGCAGGCTATAGTTCGTATGATGGGTTAGCAATAAACACATCGTCATTGGTACTGAGCAATAGTTACATTGGTACGAATGATGATAATGGGATACGAATCAATAATGCATCGCCGACGATCCAGGGGTGTGAGATTGCGTGGAGTCTTGACTATGGGATCTATGTATCAGGCGGGTCACCGACGATACAGGGATGCACGATCAGGAATAACAGCGATGGAGGTGTGTATCTTACCGGAACAGGCTGCAACAATGCCACAATCGACTGCAATAGCATCTATTCAAATACAACAGGCATCTACCTTGCAAGCAATGCCCAACCCGTAATTCACCACAACAACATAACAAGCAACTCTACCTACGGCATAAACAACACATCGAGCGGTATCACAATCAATGCCGAGAACAACTGGTGGGGCAGCGCTTCAGGGCCGGTAACAAGCGGAACCAACAGGATCAGCGCCGGGGTCGACGCCGACCCATGGCTTACCGCACTAGCCAATTGCGACGAAACACCCCCGGCCTTAATATTGACAACGCCTGCCAACAACACCAGCGAACCGGTTGTAAACACAGTAACCATAAAACTTGCCGCCCTGTACGAGCCGTTAGACGATGTCGCGGTCATCGCGAGCATCGCACTAGTCAACGGCTCCAACCAGCCAATATCAGGGGCAGTCACAGAGAGCAGCGACACCTTCACATTCACACTTGAAACCGCACCGTTGCCAGACGACACCTATACGCTTACGTTCTCATCCATAGACACGGCAGGGCATTCGCAGGCCCATACCGTAACGTTCACGGCAGACAGCCTCAATCCGGCCGTTCCCACAATCACGGGCGGCACGGTCACAAGCGGCACAGTACAGGTGCGTCCTGTTAAAAATACGTCCACTGCCACGGCGGTCACCATCACCGGTACCCGCGAGGACAACACCAGCGTCTGGATAAACAACACCCGAAGGGTGGATGTCGGAACAGGCGACTGGACTGCAAACCTCACCCTCAACCAGGGTGATAACGCGCTCGAGATCTGGTGCCAAGACAATGCGGCAAACAAGAGTGAATCAGTCTATGTAGATATTAAGGTCGACTCGATTGCCCCGGTGCTCTCCTCGATCAGCCCGGCGGATAACGCCAAGGTCAACACGCCGCCTGCAACGGTTATAATAAACTATACCGAGGCGGTAAGCGGGCTTGACCTTGCCACAACCACCCGGTCCATAAAGGACAGCTCGATGGTGGATGTGATCGGTTTGTGGGCGATCGTGGACGACAACAAGCTCGTCTTCACGCCGTCAAACACCCTGCCTGGCTCTGTCTATACGATTAACATCCAGCTTCAGGACAATTTCGGCAACACCGGAAGCGCGCTGCAGTACCAGTTCACGGTAGACACCACACCTCCACAGCCCCTGCAGATAAATCCGGTCACGACGCCCACAGTCACCATCACCCAGGTGATCACGGGCACGAAAGAGGCCTATGCGAATATCCTGCTCGGTGGCACAGAGATTGTGGGTCACACATCTTCAACCACATGGCAATATGTGGCAACACTCACCCCCGGCCTGAACCAGTTCGTGTTTGCAACATCCGACCAGGCAGGTAACACCAGCGAAGACGTGACAGTCGAGATCTCCTTTGACGATATCGCACCTCTACCTGTCGACAACCTGACCGTAGACAACCAGGGCAGCGGCACCACGGCAAACCTTGACTGGACAGGCTATGACGAGTCAGCCCACGGGGACGTGGCATCCTACCGCGTATTTTATGAGACCGCACCGTTTACGAACGTCTCGGCCCTGAGCCCGAAGGCTACCGTGAGCAAGGGCACGTTCACCTATACAGCTACCGGCCTTGCAAGGAACACTGCATACTCGTTCGCAGTGGTGGCTATCGACCAGGCCGACAACTTCAACGCAACGGTTACCCCGGTAACGGCAACCCCTGTCGACATTCTCGCCCCTGCTGACATAACAGGCCTCCAGGTACAAAGCTTTGACAACCACCTGCTATATACCTGGACCCACTCTGCAGATACGGACAATGACCTTGCAGGGTACAAGGTCTACTTTGACGACGCCACAGAGGGCGTATCCATACCTTCAACAGACAATACATACGATGCAACAGGCCTTGACCCCTCGAGCTCTTATACGATCAAGGTTACTTCAATAGATAATGCAGGCAATGAAAGCATGGGCGTGCAGACAACCTCATACACCCTGCTGGACAACCCCACGATCGCATCTGCAGAACCTTACAGCGGCTATGTGGACCTTGCCTGGAACGCTATAACACCAAATGAAAACCTCGATAACTATAGCGTGTATATAAGCACAGCCGACTTCAGCTCTATCGAGGGCATGACACCGAGCCTGACATCAAACACGAACACTGCAAAGGTCGCAGGGCTTACCAACAACACGCCGTACTTCTTTGCAGTCACCGCGGTGAACAAGTCAGGCGGCCAGCGCAATACAGTGAAAACAGCAACCGCAACACCGGTGCCCGATACCTTCGGCCCTGAGATCACCAACCTGCGCATTGACGGCTCCAGCTTCACCAGTGGCTCGACCATTACAAAGTCAGGCACGTTCACCGTAAGCGCAACAGACCCGGCAGGGATTTCAAAGGTAGAGTTCAGCCTTGACGGTACGCTAGTCTCTACAGACTATTCAGCTGAATATGCCTGCTATGTGAACATAAACGATCTTACTGACGGCAACCATACGCTTACCATCACTGCCCACGATACGCTCGGCAACACGGCAGGCATTGACTACACCTTAGTGGTGGCCCTTGCAGCACCAGCAGCGCCTGCCATCACCCAGCCTGCAACAGGCCTGCTCGTGAACAACCCGGCCGTCACCATCAAGGGTACTGCCGAAAGTCATACGGACATCACCATCTATAACAACAGCGCGGATACCGGCATCACCCAGGCGGTAGATGCAAATGGCGCATTCAGCATACCTATCACGCTTGCCGAGGGTGAAAATCACATCCAGGCCCTCGCATCAAACCGTGCGGGCGACTCACCGCTGAGTTCAGAAAGGGTCGTCACTCTCGACACCAGCCTGCCGGCAAACCCGGGCAATGTAACGGCCAATTCAAAGGCGGGAGGCATCGTCACGCTCACATGGCGCGCACCTGCAAACACATCCATCAAGGGCTATAACCTTTATCGTTCGACTGCGAGCTTTACCGATACAGCGCAAGCAACTAAGGCCAACTCAAACCTGATCACAGCAACCTCGTTCAATGACCTTCCTTCTTCCGACAACACATATTACTACCGGCTCACCACCGTCAGCCTTGCGGATAATGTCAGCGAGCTTTCCGCAGAGGTCAGCGCTGTTTCCGACCGCACCATGCCGACAGCAGCCATCACATACACGCCTTCAGGCAATCATGACGAGGCCACAGGCCGCATGGCTGCAGGAAGCGTTGCGATAGAGGTCACGGTAAGCGAGCCCCTGCTCACGACCCCGTTTATGAGCATCACCCCGCACGAGGGTGTGCCCGCATCGATCCAGCTTTCAAAACAGACAGACACCATATATACGGGCATCTATGTGATAGAGGACACCACCCCGACAGGGACTGCATACGCGGTATTTTCCGCCAGGGATGTGGTGGGCAACCAGGGCACGGAGATCACATCCGGCGTAAGCCTGAAAATAGACACCGACGGCCCGAAGGTCGGCCGCATAGTGATCCAGCCGGAAGAGCCGATCAAGAATGACGAGACAAACCCTGTATCTATAATAGCGACCATAGGGCTAAACGAGATGGTCAAGTCCACGACCGAGCCGGAGTTTACATACATGCTCTCCGGCCTGGACAGGGAAACTGTCATCATAGACAACATCATCGAGCTGGAAACACCGCAGTTCACAGACGCCCAGACATGGCAGGCCATGTTCACCCTGCCGTCAGATGCAGGGCTGAATGAGGCCGAATCGATCATGTTCGGCTTCCAGGCAGAAGATGACCTTGACAATATCAGCTCGGATATCGCTTGCACGAACACCTTCCAGGTCTACCAGGGCGAGCTGCCGCCCCTGTCCGCACCGGCAGGCCTCACTGCAACATCACTGCCGGCCGGCGAGATATCGCTTGTGTGGGATGCAGTTGCTGAATCTGTCGGCTACATGCTCTACCGCCAGGCCCCGGGCGATACGGACCTGATCGAGTACCAGAGGATAGATACCGGGACAGAGATCATAGACGCGCCCACTGAAGAAGGCACATACATATATGCATTAGCCAGCATCAGGGGTGAGAATGAACAGGAATCCATAAGCGGGCTCAGCTCCACTGTTGAAGTGACATCAGACGCCACAGCGCCCGAGCCGCCTGCAGACCTGGCGCTCGCGCTCATATCCCAGGGCATCTATGCATCATGGACAGCATCGGCCTCTACAGAGCCGGTGACCTATTGCATCTACCGCGCAAACGCGACCGAGATAACAACAGTTGACGGCATCACTCCACTCGCGCAGAACATAGGCCAGCTCGAAGTAGTAGACCCGCAACCGTCACCAACAGACCACTGCTATGTGGTCACGGCAAAAGACAACGCGGGCAACATCTCCGCCCCGTCGAACTCGTTCTACCTGAACTTCAGCCTGCTGCCGGTATCATCCATCAGCGTAGTCAAGGACGGCGACCAGGCCCCTGTCGTAAGCTGGACACATCCGGGCGGCACCATAGCAGGGTGCGATCTCTACATAGGTGTCGACGGCCAGGAAGTGAAGATGAACACGAATCTCATCACAGGCCTTTCTTATACAGACACCGGCTATGCAGACGATGACAGGCGATACACCCTGATCACTGTTGACGACAACAGCCAGGAAGGCCTTGCCCGCAGCATAGTGCTGCCCACGGTCACTGCAGCGCTCAATGAAGGTGCATCGATAAAACGCGGAATAATGAACCGCATAGAATACACCGTACAGAACAGCTCGACCTACAGCCTGAACTCGTGCAGACTAGAGGTAGAGTTAGAGAACTATGCCCATACCTCACAGCCTTTCAGCCTTGCCCCGGGCGCTACGATTACCGTGCCCGTGACCATAGGCGGCTATGACGAACTGCCCGATGTTTCATCATTAATTACAACAATAGTGCTCACCCCGAACCAGGGCGAGAGCGTGCGCATTATAGATTCTTCCACCATCACCGTGGGTGACGGCATGCTCACGCTGCAGATAGCCAACGAGGAATTCACGCGTGGCGCTTCCGGCCTTGTCACATTCACGCTGGAGAACACGGGCGCAGAAGAGATCGAGATCATCACGGCGAATAATTCCGGCAACTCGGCATCGAGCCAGGTGGTATACTACCTGTATGATTCAGACGACAACATCATTACGGCAAAGGCGTTCCAGCAGGCCGTGGGCGATAATATCGTCGCGCTCTCGAATAAAAACGTGGTCGCCCGTATACCGGCCGGCGAGACCTTCACATCTGCGCCGTTTGCCATCCCGGTGCCGATCAACGCCCCGGACGATGTCACCATAGAGCTCTCCATTGCAAAGATCTACTACCACCAGGGCAAGCCCGAGCAGGTAGTCATGGACGGCCTGCGCTCAGCGCAGGACATAACGCTCGTAGACACGTCATACTATGGCAGCGTCACCGGCATCACGCCCGAGACATCTACCGGTAGCCAGGATATAGTCATAACAGGTCAGGCAATAGACCGTGCAACAGAGGCCCCGCTAGCAGGCGTGCCGCTGAACCTGGTGATTACGAGTAAAGGCTTCGAACGCAAATACCAGGTATATACTGATTCGGAAGGTGCATTCACACATACCTTTGAACCGCTGACGACCGAGAGCGGTATTTATTATATCAGGGCCGTGCACCCTGACAGGTTCGACAAGCCGATCCACGGTCAGTTCGTAATAACCCGCGTGGGTGTAACCCCGACAACCTTCAACCTCAACATGCCGCGTAACTACCAGAAGGATTATCAGGTAAGAATTCAGACAGATGAAGGCACCACGCTTACAAACCTCAGGTTTGAGTATATCGACCTTGATCAGCCCTACGGAAGCCTGCCCGATGGTATCCATGTCGAGCTTCCCGAACCAATAGCAAGCGTGGAACAGTCGAGCTATCAATCTCTGAATTTCAGTGTGTGGGGCGACAACAACACAAGCGAGACAGAAACAATAGTACTTAGGGTTAGAAGCGATGAAGACATCTGGGGCCATGTCACAATAAACTGCCAGTTTTCCCAGGCCAATCCGACGCTCTCTTTCAGTCCGAACTATCTGGAGACAGGCGTTGCCAGGGAAGAAACTGTTTCAGAGTACATAACGCTCAAAAACAACGGCCTTGCAGTCATGGAGGATGTGTCCATATCCGTGCTCACCACGGGTGGCGCACCCGCGCCTTCATGGATTCTGCTCAACTCCGCAACGAACCTGGGCGACCTGGAAATCGGAGAGTCATATCAGGTCAACATCATGTTCAGCCCCGGGTTGGCTATAACCGAAGGTGTGTACCACTATATCCTCAGGGTAGAGAGCGCGAACCATCCGACCAGGGACATCAACCTGTACTGCTCGGTCAGCCTGTCGGGCATAGGCAATGTCCTGTTCAAGGTCTCCGACATTTATACAGGAACGACCAATTCAAGCAACGAGGTCATCCAGGGCCTGAACAACGCATCAATCAGGCTCCAGAATGAGAAGGTCACTACCATAGAGCAGACAATCAAAACAGACAGCCTGGGCGAGGCCATGTTCACAGACCTGCCGGCCGGCATATACAAGTTCAAGGCCACTGCTGATTTCCACCAGGAAAAGATCGGTCGTATCTGGATAAAACCGGGCATTACTACAACCGAAGAGGTGTTTCTGAGTTACAACCTGGTTACCGTAGAGTGGGAGGTGAATGAGATCACGATCCAGGATACCTATGAGGTGCTTCTCAACATAACCTATGAAACAAATGTACCGGCCCCTGTGGTGGTCATGGAACCCGCGTCCGTTACATTGCCGGATATGAAGTCAGGCGATGTATTAAACGGTGAGTTCACCTTAACAAACCACGGCCTTATCCGTGCGCAGGAACTGAAAATGACACTGCCGACAGGAGGAGAGAACTTTAAATACGATATCATAGGCGAAATCCCGGATAGCTTGGAGGCAAAGCAGCGCATTACAATCCCTTATAGGGTAACATGCTTGAAGTCCCTTGAACAGGAAGAGTCTCAGGGGGCAGGCAGTGGATGCTATACATATACAAAATGCGTGACAGTAGGGTATAAATGGGTATGCATCAATGGAATATGGGATAAGCAGGCTGTTTCTTCGTGTTTTACAAAAGTTTACGGTACTTGCTCGGGCTCATCATCAGTAGGATCAGGTGGTTCTTATGTCGGCGGCGGCAGTGGAAGTTTCGGCGGTAGTAGCGGCGGCAGCGGAGCGTCTTCCAACATAAGTGGTTTAGACTGCTTTGTTCTTAATTATAACCTTGAAAGGCTCTCTAACTGGTGGGATGAGACAACGACAGAGGCCAAGGAAAGCGTCCAAGAGGTTATTGAAGAAGTAGGGTGTTCGGTGAACACGCTGAGCCGCCAGTACAACGATTCTGTGGTTGATCTGAGGGTAAAAGTCCCCGGCGGCATGGTAAGTGTTACCAGGATTTACCAGAACAGCAGGTGGTGGTGGAACCATGATATGCAGAGGGCCTACGCTACGACCTCCGGTGCAGGCAACATCGGCAATATACATATTGCAGAGATTGGCGATACCAGCGTATGGACCGAATCCACGAACCGTGTAATGCTCAAGGGCGGCGTTGAATACAAGCTTGCATCGAGCACGGATGACATCGATATCTTTACAAACGGCACATACAAGATCACTGTTAATAAGGAATTAAACGAAACAACCGGAAAATATGAGATCACCTCGTCCCTTTGGGAGAACAAGTACGGTGACTGGATAGAATATGGCAGCACCGGCAGGATAACAAGCACTGGCAACCTCAGGGGTGTAGTCGCCGTCTACCAGTATACCGACGGAATATTGACCGGCATAGAGGATAAAAAAGGCCGCCAGGTCATCTGGTATGATTATCAGGGTGGGGTCATATCCTCTGTCAGGGATCTGAGCGACAGGCAGGTATTCTATACCTACAAGCTTATCAATGAAAACCTGACAGTCCTGGAGACGGTAACCGACCTGCTCGGCAATGTAACCACTTATGATTACAATCAGTCCGGGCATATAATAGAATCCACCGATGCTGCCGGAAGGGTTACAAACATATCCTATGACAGCTACGGCAATGCAAGTGCGGTTACCGACTATGAAGGCAACGGCGATTTCTTCGAGTATCACCAGGACGAGGCAAAGAAGGAGCAGTACTCTGCCATAAAGAGCTTTTCAGGCATGATGAAAGAGGTCTGGTATGACAGCAAGGGAAATAAAATCCGTGAAGACATCAACGGACGCACCATAAAGACCATAGCCAAGGACGGACGTGACGAGATAATCACCGACGAGAAGGGCAACGTAACACGCAAGGAATACGACGAGAGGGACAACCTCACCCGTATCGTGTTCCCTGATCTGACAGAGGTGAATTTCACCTATGACCTCAGGTTCAACAAGGTCGACAGCATCACGGACCAGAGGGGCAACCTCACCACGATGACATATGATGACAACGGCAATCTCGTAAGCAAAATAGAGGCGGTCGGTACAGCTTCAGAGCGCACGTCCAGCTTTACCTATGACGAAAACAACCAGCTCCTTACCGCGACAACGCAAGCGGATGCGAACACGGTCGCTGCAACCATCACGTTGACCTATGATGCCGACGGTAACATAGCCACCATAACCGATCCTGAAGGCAACACGACAGAGATGTTGAGCTATGACGTCATGGGCAACATCCTTGAGATGAGAGACCCGCGTGGAAACACCGTATCGTTCAGTTATGACAATGCAGGCAGGCTATCAAGCGTCACCGATGCCTTGGGCCGTGTAACAGGCTTTGAGTATGACGGCGCAAACAACCGCACAGCAATCATAAACGCACTGATGAAGCGCTTCGAGTTTGAATACGACGAGCACAACAACATGATCAAGGCCACAGACCCATACCTGAATTTCATCACAACCGACTACAACACGGACAACCTGCCCGTAAAGGTCACGGACCAGGAAGGCAAGTCCTCGTCGGTCCAGTACGACAACGAGGGCAGGACATTAAGCTCTACCGACGGCGCAGGCAATGTAACCACATATTACTACGACGAGACATCTACAACAAAGGCAAGCTCCTACCTCCCCGTGCGCATTGACTACCCGACATACACGACCAGATTCTACTACGACAACATGCAGCGTGTTGTGAAAAGGACAGACATCCTCGATGCCGAAACCACCGAGAGCACAAGCTATGTGTATGACGAGGCAGGTAATGTAATAGGCAGCACAGACAAGGAAGGCAGGAACTCGACCTATGAGTACGACGCCCTGAACCGGCTCGTCAAGGTCACTGACCCGCTTAACAATGTGACAACCAGGGTCTATGACGACCGCAGCAATCTGATAGAGCTGATCGATCCTAATACGGGTTCGACCAGGTACGAATACGACAGAAACAGCCTTCTCACAAAGGTGACCAGGCCCATGGGCCAGGCGACCACCTACGAGTACAACTCCGTGGGTAGCCGCACGGCAGTGGTAGACGCCAAGAACCAGAGGATCGAGTACACCTATAACCAGGTGAACAGGCTCACGCAGACAAGGTACTACTCTTCAACCGACCATACTACTCCGGTCAAGACGGTTGATTTCACGTATAACGAGCTTGGCAGCCTTGTGAACTATGACGACGGCACGACTACCGGTACGTACACCTATGACGACCTCCAGCGTAAGCTCTCTGAAACCGTCGACTACGGAGATTTCAGCAAGACCATTGCATATTCATACTATGCAAACGGCCTGAAGCAGGGATTCACAGCGCCTGATGCAAGTGTTGTGTCCTACACCTATGATGCGGGCAACCGGCTGAGCAGCATAAACATACCGTTCACCGGCCAGATCACCTACAACACATACCAGTGGAACAGCCCGACAAAGATAACGCTACCCGGGGGTTCATCATCAGAGTACAGCTATGACCCGCTCATGAGGATCAAGACCATAACCGCGTCAGACCCGGCGGTTAACCCGGTCATGACCAGGCAGTACACATATGCGCCTTCAGGCAACATAACAGATAAGGCAACCGAGCACGGCGATTATACATATGGATACGACGAGCTGTACCGCCTTACCAACGCAGACAACCCGACCATCGATGACGAGGCCTACACATACGATGCCCTCGGCAACAGACTTACCTCTTCAGCTACAACAGGGCCATGGTCATACAACCAGAACAACCAGCTTACCGGCTTTGATGCCGTGAGCTTCACGTATGATGAGGCCGGCAACATGACCGGAAGGACAGAAGGGGCAGATGAGAAGGTCTACATCTACGACGTCGAGGACAGGCTTGTCCGAGTGGAGGACGGGTCAAGCAATGTTATAGCCGAGTACTATTACGACCCGTTCGGCCGCAGGCTGTGGAAAGACGTGTCAGGCACGCGGACCTGCTTCGGCTATGCGGATGAAGGTCTCATTGCAGAATACACCGTATCGGGCAACCAGATCAGGGCATACGGCTATGCCCCTGGCTCGACCTGGAGCACAGACCCGCTGTACCTCAAGTATGCGGATACGTATTACTGGTATCAGAACGACCACCAGGGCACCCCTCAAAAGATAACGAGCACGAGCGGTGCAGTGGTATGGTCGGCAGTATATGACTCGTTCGGCAACTGCCAGGTGGGCGTTCAGGATGTTACGAACAACCTCAGGTTCCCCGGGCAGTACTATGACGCCGAGACAGGGCTGTATTACAACCTCAACAGGTATTATGACCCGTCTATAGGAAGGTATCTGACGATAGACCCGGTCGAGGAGGGGTTGAACCTGTATAGTTATTGCTTCAATAACCCCGTTAATCTTATGGACCCGTTGGGGCTGTGTTCTCTTGAAGATAAAACAGAGTACCTACACGCGGCCCTTGCCGCAGCGGGGTTGTTTCCTCTGCTGGGTATATTCCCCGATCTTCTGGATACGCTGTTGTATCTCCTTGAGGGCGATCTTGCAAATGCGGGCTTATCGGCTGTGGCGGTATTGCCAGGTATTGGGCAGCTCTCACGCCTTGGCCAGTATCTTAAGAAACTGGCAAAATATAAGGATAAGTTGCTAACCCTCGGCAAGACGGCCTGGAAGTATGCGGGAGATCTCAAAAACCTTGCTGCTAAGTATGGAAGTGATCTCAAAAAGTGGGTCTCGAATAAGATTGGGGCTGGGGCAAAGAAGACAGGGCAATTTAGGGACGCACAGGGAAAACTTAGAAATTCAGATGGTACGTTTGCCTATGACGGAGGACCAAAGACAAAAACGTCCAATAGCACACATGGAAATACTGCTGGAGACCAACCTGCAACATTGTATGAGCGTTACGATGCTGATGGCAATTTCCTAAAGCATGGTATTTCACAAGATCCTAGTAAACGATATACCCAAAATGAATTGGATGGCGGGTATCTGATTGAAACACAAACTGGTCCTCGAAAAGATATTCTTAAAATTGAACGTGATTTAGTCGAAACAAATCCAGGCCCTCTCAACAAAGAACCTTGGGCAGGATCAAGAAAGGGGCAATAGAACACAATGGCTATCATTGATTTTTCAGCTCAATTTGGTGGGCGTGATGCAGCAGCAGCTGTGCTTCCACATTTCAAAAAATTGAAATCTGCTGCAAAGGGAATTTATTTATCAGATTTTCCTTTCCCCAAATTGGCTTTCATACTGAGAGTAGATGGTGATGTGAACCAATATGGAGCATCTGGAATTGATAATATGGATATCGATGCTAAACGGAAATATTTATCTTTCGATATTGTAATCACTAGACAGGATAGAGAAGAAATTCACTCAAAGATTGTTAGTGGACTCAAGGAAAGTATTGACTTAATCGACAAAGCTTGTGTTCAGAAAAAAATTGGCGATTTTAATCGAGATTCTTTAAAATCATCAATAAACTCACTTTGTGAAAAATATACTTCAGAGCTAAATGATGAATGATTTTGCGGTAGCGGGAGGCCCTTAACTAATTAACTTAACGCTGGAAACCGGCTGATCACACCGCATGCGAGGTAATATATTGTAAGGAGCCTTCGTTCACGAAACACCCGCTGTCACGGAAGGGTGCAAGCAAGTTACATAATGCAGTACAATTATCAGCCCTTTCCAAGAAGGCCCAAGTCAAGGAAGCAGCAGCAAAGAATGGGGGACAGACCACGATTAAATACGGCTGATCACACTGCTCGCATAGGTATTTTTATGTAAGGAGCTATTGTTCACGCTCGCCCGCTGTCACAGAAGGAGCAGGCAAGTTACATAATGCAGTACAATTATCAGCCCTTTTCAAGAAGGCCCAAGTCAAGGAAGCATCAGGGCCGATAATTCACATTGATGTAAAATGCAGCACCTTCAGCGCCAGCGGGCTTTTGCCTAGTTTCACGTTGGGTGCTTGTAATCACGGTAGGGCAAGCAGTGCGCCAGCCTCAGTCCGGGGCATAATATCACGCAAGGCATCCTGATCACGTCTTCTTTGATCTTGGTTCTTTGTTTTTTTCTTTAACCGCAAAGACCTGTCCTGATTTCATCTACCCCAAAAAGCGACACGCCAGCCTTTCGGCTGGCGCACTTCCTGCGGTGCGTGATTCAAGGCAGAGACAAAGGTGCAGCAAAAGCCCGCTGGCGTGGAAGGTGCGGCTTTTTGCATAACGTGGATTATCGGATCTGCAGCATTCTTGTTTTGAGCTTACTTGGAAAGGTCTGATAATCGTCCTACGTTATGTAACTAGCATGCAGCTTGCATGACAGCGGGCGTTCGTGGGTAATGGTACAGACCATGGGATTAAGTTTGCAGGAAGTGTGACAGCCGTGTGCCGCTTTTGACAGGCTTCTCGCCAAATTCAAGCAAGCGTATTTCCTAAAGCCGGTGCAGGTCACATCAGGACATGGGGGAAACATTAAAACAGATCCGGCTGAAAGCACAGGCAGCGCAAGACCTGTCAGGGGCTGAAGCCCGAGCATGCAGACGCCCCTTTGAATTGTTCAAGAATTTAAAAAGTATTATCCGGTATTGCTTTTAACTGCGTTTTGCTGCGATTTGTTTTTTTCGGAAATAATCTCCACATACTGAAGCACAGCTCGTCTTTCTTTTTCTGAGAAGGTTTCCAATACCTTTAATCTTCGCCACAATGTAGAAAGTTTTGGATCCACGATTTCGTTGATATCCTTAACTCCTAAAAGCTCATCGGTAGAGACATTTAATGCTTTTGAAAGAGGCACAATAAGGTGGGCAGGAGGATAATTGGTTTCTCCTTCGTAATAGGCAATGACCCTTTTAGATACGCCTATCTTTTCTCCTAACTGTTTTTGAGTTAGACCTCTTGATTTTCTAAGGCTAACAAGTCTTTTGCCAAAATCAATTATTGATGGTCGTTTTTTCATACCACCCTTTTTATCATGCTTTTTTAAATTTGGGATTTTTCTCTTGACATTAAGATACGATAAACGTAACTATTTGCAATAGTGAAAATTCTGGGAAGTTTTTAAAGTTTTCACTTGACAGGATTTTTAGAGAGGGAGTTTCGAGAAAGAAAAAGGGATCATCAACCACTTACTTTGACGAGCCAGAGTTGATGATCCGGGCATCATTCAGGGGCAAGCCCTGATGAATAATCTATCATCTATCTCATCTCCCAAAAATAATCAAGAAAGGGGGTGATGTAATTGTTAGAGACCTACGAAACCACGGATATCTTCAGGGGTGCATACTTTCTATGCAACGGCGTGGTGCTTTCCGGGATCAGGCTTAAGGAGAACAGGAGGCGTTCCGCCCTGTTTCGGTTCACAGGCGAAGACCTTGCCGAGCTGGAAAGGACATACCGATCAGGCAAGGCGTTAGTGAACCCTGTGCAGTTGCGGGAGAGCCTGAACGATCTTAGGGACAGGCTCTTCGAGATCTTGAGATGCTGCGATCAGCAGCCATACAGAGAGGAGAGATATCGAGATGATAGACAAAGAAAAGATAGAGGCTATAAAGCAGGGCGTTGATATCCTTGCCCTGGTCAGATCAAGAGGCATAACACTCAAAAAGAACGGCAAGGGCTACAAAGGCCTGTGCCCATTCCACGAAGACAAGACCCCGTCACTGTCGGTTAACCCGGATACAAACCTATGGCAATGCTTCGGCTGCAACGCAGGCGGTGACGTGATCAGGTTCGTAGAACTAATCGACAAGGTAGACTTCAAAGAGGCCATCAAGCGTCTGTCAGATAACGGATTCAAAACCGTAAAACCGCCAACGCCACCAATAAACGACCCCACTACCCTGAAGCTACTAACCCGCGTGAACGATTTTTATCACACAGCGTTTAGTGAAGACAGCCGGGCAAGGGATTACCTGGCAGGAAGGGGCATAACGGACAAGAAGCTGTTCAGTGATTACAGGCTCGGCTTTGCAGGCGGAACTCTTCCCGCCGTGCTTCCCCAGGAAGGAGATATCCTAACTCAGCTCAAAAAAAGCGGCATTCTCAACGACAAGGGCAACGAGCATTTCTACGGGTGCGTGACTTTACCTCTGTACGATGCGTCAGGCAATCCAGCCGGTATGTACGGCAGGAGGATACCGGGGATGGGTGCTGGACCCGACCACCTCTACCTTCCAGGGCCGAGAAGAGGCCTGTTCAACGCAGAGGCGGCCAAGGCGAACGAGGACATCATCCTTGCAGAGTCAATAATAGACGCCCTGACCCTGATCAATGCGGGTATAAGGAACGTGATCCCCTGCTATGGTGTGAACGGGCTTACCCGTGAAATTATAGACCACCTTATAAGCAGCAAGGTAAAACAGGTATACATCTGTTTCGACGGAGACGAGGCCGGTACAATAGGGGCTGAAGCCGCCTCAATAAAGCTCGAATCAACAGGCATACAAACCTTTACAGTAACCCTGTCCGAGGGAGAAGACATCAACAGCTTTTTTTCTTTAACCGCAGACGCCTCGGATAAATTCAGGGAACTCCTCGCCCAGGCAAAACCCGGCAACAGCAAAGCGGTTAAAGAAAAAAACAGTCATGAAAATAGTCCGGGCAGCAATGACAGGGATCAATACACGGCTACGGACTACGGCTTCACGGTTACGATATCAGAGAGATGCTACGAGGCAAGGGGTATATCAAAGGCAGAAGGCAGGCTAAAATGTACAATCAAGGGCCTGCGAAAAGACAGGCGCTTTCACATAGACACCCTAGACCTCTACTCGGCCAGGTCGAGGATGACGCTGATCAAGGGCCTTGCCGTGCTCTTCGGTGCGGACGAGCAGGTTATCGCCTCCGATGTATACCGGCTCCTAGAGCTGGCGGAGAACTACAGAAAGCCGGAAAATAACCATAATGAGAGGCCTGCCATGACAGAGTCGGACAGGGCAGATGCCCTTGCCTTCCTTAAAAACCCGGACATGCTCGATACGATCCTTGCCGACTTCGAGACCATAGGCTCTACCGGCGAGGAGATGAACAAGTTGCTTTGCTATATCGCCGCTGTATCGAGAAAGATGGAGGAGCCGCTTTCGGTAATGATCCAGTCGAGATCCGCAGCGGGCAAGTCCTTCCTGCAGGATGCGGTTCTCTCATTGATACCTGAAACGGATTACATCAAATACACCAGGCTCACTGATCAGGCCCTGTTCTACAAGGACGCAAACAGCCTGAGTCACAAGATCCTTGCCATAGAGGAATTAGACGGCATGAACGGTGCCATCTACTCCATAAGGAGCATCCAGTCATCAAAGAAGATCACCATAGCCTATACGGGCAAAGACCCTGTAACAGGAAAGATGCAGACCGAAGAGAACACGGTAGAAGGCCCGCTCATGGTCTTCATCACCACCACGGCCGTAGACATCGACGGTGAGACGGCAAGCCGGTTCGTGTTCGTATCGATAGACGAGAGCCGTCAAATGACCGAGAAGATCTTTACCAAGCAAAGAGAGAAATACACCCTTGAAGGCCTTAAAAATAAGCTCAAAGCAGAAGGCGTGATAAAGAAGCACAAATCAGCCCAGGACCTGCTCAAACCGCTGGCCGTGCTCAACCCCTATGCAAGGCTGCTCACCTTTACGAGCAAGTCTCTGAGGGCCCGCAGGGATCACACAAAGTACCTGAACCTCATAGCAGCGATAACATACCTGTTCCAGTACCAGAGAAAGGTCTATTCAATCGAGCATGACGGCAAGGCCACAGAATATATCAACGTGACGCTTCCGGACATAGAAAAGGCGGGCAAGATAGCAGACGAGGTGCTCGGCAGGTCTCTCGACGAGCTTACCCCTCCCTCCCGGGATCTCCTGAAGCTCATCAGGGAGATGGTGCTTGCAAAGAGCAAAGATGCGGGAGTCACACCAAACGAATACCGCTTCAGCCGGAAGGATATCAGGGATTACAGCTCATGGAGTGATTTCCAGGTAAAGACGCACATCTCCCAGCTGGAAGAGCTTGAATACCTCTACTCGCTTACCGGAAGAAAGGGCAAGGAGTTCGTGTACGAGCTGCTCGTAACCGGCGAGATCAAGGAAGACAGGCCGTTCCTGCCCGGCCTGATAGAGATAGGGCAGTTAAAGAAGAAGGCTCTTGCAGAGGGTATTACAGATGACGGGTAAACCCTCAGGTTAACTTGGAGGGTGCTTAGAGGGTACTTGGAGCCCGCTTGGAGGGCACTTGGAGGGCAAGGGTCAACCGGCTGGAAAGCTCATCAATCCATCATCTACAAGGGAAATACCGTCAACTTGGTGGTAAAACCGGGAGAAGTAATTATGGAAAACGCAAAGAAAAACAGGGCTCATAACAATAGTATAAAAGACGAGCTGCTCTTTCTGTTCAAAGAACACTTGCTGGTTATGGGCCGGTCAGCCTCTACTGTAAGGAACTATACCGAACACGTAAGGCATTTTATAGATGATGTCTGTAAAGAAGTGGAGATCCGGCAGGTAACCCGGATTATGGTAGAAGAGTATATCGCTTCTCTATATAAGCACCGCACCAGGCAGGGCAAGCCCTACGGGCTGAATACCATCATGCTGAAGATCAGGTCCATAAAGAGGTTTTTCGAGCACCTTGAGGGGTCGAACATAGTCTTTATCAATGTTACCGAATCCATAAAGGAGCCTGTCAAGCCACGCGGGATCTGCAAAGAGATCCTTACGGAAGGTGAGGTCAATAAGATCCTTGACCGGCCCGATCTGCGAACGCTTACCGGGATACGTGACCGCACCATCCTCGAGGTGTTTTACTCGACCGGGATCAGGCTTACCGAGCTATGCTCGCTTTCCATCTATGACGCAGACCTGCAAGGGGGCATGATCAGGGTGAACAAGGGCAAGGGGGCTAAGCAGCGTGTAGTGCCGATGGGCTCTCATGCGGTAAAATCCTTGCGGGAATACATCACAAAGGCCCGACCTATACTTACAAATAATAACAGTCTGGAAAGAAACCTGTTCGTGGATAAGCATTCCCGCCCCATCAGCACCCAGGCGGTGCGTATCATGGTAAAAAGGAATGCCTCTCTTGCAGGCATAAAGAGGCGGGTCACCCCGCATACGTTCCGTCACACCTTTGCAAGCAGGCTTGTAAAGAACGGTGCGGACATCACGGCGGTGCAGCGCATGCTCGGGCATGCGGAGCTCAAGACCACGCAGGTATATATCCGCTCTTTGGGGATAGATCTCAAAAAGGCCCACATCAAAAGCCATCCCCGAGAAAAGGACAGTGTCGAGAAAGATGAGATCAAGCCCGCCATAGTGCGTATGAGGCCCGCGTATGAATAAGTCTCTGCAACGCCTCGTTGATGCGTACAAGAGGTCGCTTGAGGCAAGGAACCTATCGAAGCTGCATATCAAGGCCACGGATAAAAGAGTCACTATGTTTATTGCCTACCTGCAAACCATAGGGATCACGCATGTAGACGGCATCACAAAAGAGGCGCTCAAGTCCTACCAGGTCGAGAACTATCACGCCATCAATAGCAAGGGCAAGCCTAACAGCATCATGTACCAGAACATGATGCTCTCTTCAGTAAAGGGCTTTCTTCGCTTCTTGAAGGAGGAGGGCTTTATCGTATCAGATCCGTCGAGGGGTGTTGAGTATGCGAAGGCCCCGAAGAGGTTGCCGCGAGGGGTGATGAGTCCTGCCGAGGCAAAAAAGGTGATCCATGCGCCTGATATAAAGAGCGTGATCGGCTACCGTGACCGCACCATCCTTGAGGTGCTCTACTCCACCGCCATAAGGAAGAGCGAGCTTAATAACCTCACGCTCTCGGACGTGGATTATCATGAAGGCCTGTTGAGTATCATCTCCGGCAAAGGCGGTCATGACCGGGTGGTTCCAGTAGGCCGGATAGCGTGCCGGTATCTTGAGAACTATATCAAATCCGTCAGGCCCGTGCTTATCAAAGATCCATACGACAATCATCTCTTCCTTTCGGCCAGGGGCCGGAAGTTATCAAAGAACACGCTATGGGAGCTGGTGAGGAAATATGCAAAAAAGGCCAAGGTCACAAAAGACGTGTACCCTCACTGCTTCCGCCATTCGTGCGCCACTTCCATGCTCAAGAACAAGGCCGACATCCGTGTTATCCAGGAGCTTCTCGGCCATGCCTCTTTGACTTCCACGCAGGTATACACGCACCTTGCCATCACCGATCTCAAGGAAATCCACGCCCGCTGCCATCCCAGGGAGAAGGACGGTTCGTAGGCTTCCTCTTCATTCCGTATCTCTCTCAGCACTTAAAGAAAAAACCTCTTTCTTTAACCGCCTGACCTTCAGAAAAGACCTTGCTTCTCCATAAATAATCGAGCATAATTCGTTAGTGTAGTACACATATGCTCTTTGAAAAAACAGAAGGAAACCGGTGGGTGTGGCTTGGTGCCTGATGTCTTTTATCCTTCGGAATATACTTAATAAAGCACGTTCTAGGCGGGGGTGAGTAATTGGGTTTTATGCTTCAATAACCCCGTTAATCTTATGGACCCGTTGGGGCTGTGTTCTCTTGAAGATAAAACAGAGTACCTACACGCGGCCCTTGCCGCAGCGGGGTTGTTTCCTCTGCTGGGTATATTCCCCGATCTTCTGGATACGCTGTTGTATCTCCTTGAGGGCGATCTTGCAAATGCGGGCTTATCGGCTGTGGCGGTATTGCCAGGTATTGGGCAGCTCTCACGCCTTGGCCAGTATCTTAAGAAACTGGCAAAATATAAGGATAAGTTGCTAACCCTCGGCAAGACGGCCTGGAAGTATGCGGGAGATCTCAAAAACCTTGCTGCTAAGTATGGAAGTGATCTCAAAAAGTGGGTCTCGAATAAGATTGGGGCTGGGGCAAAGAAGACAGGGCAATTTAGGGACGCACAGGGAAAACTTAGAAATTCAGATGGTACGTTTGCCTATGACGGAGGACCAAAGACAAAAACGTCCAATAGCACACATGGAAATACTGCTGGAGACCAACCTGCAACATTGTATGAGCGTTACGATGCTGATGGCAATTTCCTAAAGCATGGTATTTCACAAGATCCTAGTAAACGATATACCCAAAATGAATTGGATGGCGGGTATCTGATTGAAACACAAACTGGTCCTCGAAAAGATATTCTTAAAATTGAACGTGATTTAGTCGAAACAAATCCAGGCCCTCTCAACAAAGAACCTTGGGCAGGATCAAGAAAGGGGCAATAGAACACAATGGCTATCATTGATTTTTCAGCTCAATTTGGTGGGCGTGATGCAGCAGCAGCTGTGCTTCCACATTTCAAAAAATTGAAATCTGCTGCAAAGGGAATTTATTTATCAGATTTTCCTTTCCCCAAATTGGCTTTCATACTGAGAGTAGATGGTGATGTGAACCAATATGGAGCATCTGGAATTGATAATATGGATATCGATGCTAAACGGAAATATTTATCTTTCGATATTGTAATCACTAGACAGGATAGAGAAGAAATTCACTCAAAGATTGTTAGTGGACTCAAGGAAAGTATTGACTTAATCGACAAAGCTTGTGTTCAGAAAAAAATTGGCGATTTTAATCGAGATTCTTTAAAATCATCAATAAACTCACTTTGTGAAAAATATACTTCAGAGCTAAATGATGAATGATTTTGCGGTAGCGGGAGGCCCTTAACTAATTAACTTAACGCTGGAAACCGGCTGATCACACCGCATGCGAGGTAATATATTGTAAGGAGCCTTCGTTCACGAAACACCCGCTGTCACGGAAGGGTGCAAGCAAGTTACATAATGCAGTACAATTATCAGCCCTTTCCAAGAAGGCCCAAGTCAAGGAAGCAGCAGCAAAGAATGGGGGACAGACCACGATTAAATACGGCTGATCACACTGCTCGCATAGGTATTTTTATGTAAGGAGCTATTGTTCACGCTCGCCCGCTGTCACAGAAGGAGCAGGCAAGTTACATAATGCAGTACAATTATCAGCCCTTTTCAAGAAGGCCCAAGTCAAGGAAGCATCAGGGCCGATAATTCACATTGATGTAAAATGCAGCACCTTCAGCGCCAGCGGGCTTTTGCCTAGTTTCACGTTGGGTGCTTGTAATCACGGTAGGGCAAGCAGTGCGCCAGCCTCAGTCCGGGGCATAATATCACGCAAGGCATCCTGATCACGTCTTCTTTGATCTTGGTTCTTTGTTTTTTTCTTTAACCGCAAAGACCTGTCCTGATTTCATCTACCCCAAAAAGCGACACGCCAGCCTTTCGGCTGGCGCACTTCCTGCGGTGCGTGATTCAAGGCAGAGACAAAGGTGCAGCAAAAGCCCGCTGGCGTGGAAGGTGCGGCTTTTTGCATAACGTGGATTATCGGATCTGCAGCATTCTTGTTTTGAGCTTACTTGGAAAGGTCTGATAATCGTCCTACGTTATGTAACTAGCATGCAGCTTGCATGACAGCGGGCGTTCGTGGGTAATGGTACAGACCATGGGATTAAGTTTGCAGGAAGTGTGACAGCCGTGTGCCGCTTTTGACAGGCTTCTCGCCAAATTCAAGCAAGCGTATTTCCTAAAGCCGGTGCAGGTCACATCAGGACATGGGGGAAACATTAAAACAGATCCGGCTGAAAGCACAGGCAGCGCAAGACCTGTCAGGGGCTGAAGCCCGAGCATGCAGACGCCCCTTTGAATTGTTCAAGAATTTAAAAAGTATTATCCGGTATTGCTTTTAACTGCGTTTTGCTGCGATTTGTTTTTTTCGGAAATAATCTCCACATACTGAAGCACAGCTCGTCTTTCTTTTTCTGAGAAGGTTTCCAATACCTTTAATCTTCGCCACAATGTAGAAAGTTTTGGATCCACGATTTCGTTGATATCCTTAACTCCTAAAAGCTCATCGGTAGAGACATTTAATGCTTTTGAAAGAGGCACAATAAGGTGGGCAGGAGGATAATTGGTTTCTCCTTCGTAATAGGCAATGACCCTTTTAGATACGCCTATCTTTTCTCCTAACTGTTTTTGAGTTAGACCTCTTGATTTTCTAAGGCTAACAAGTCTTTTGCCAAAATCAATTATTGATGGTCGTTTTTTCATACCACCCTTTTTATCATGCTTTTTTAAATTTGGGATTTTTCTCTTGACATTAAGATACGATAAACGTAACTATTTGCAATAGTGAAAATTCTGGGAAGTTTTTAAAGTTTTCACTTGACAGGATTTTTAGAGAGGGAGTTTCGAGAAAGAAAAAGGGATCATCAACCACTTACTTTGACGAGCCAGAGTTGATGATCCGGGCATCATTCAGGGGCAAGCCCTGATGAATAATCTATCATCTATCTCATCTCCCAAAAATAATCAAGAAAGGGGGTGATGTAATTGTTAGAGACCTACGAAACCACGGATATCTTCAGGGGTGCATACTTTCTATGCAACGGCGTGGTGCTTTCCGGGATCAGGCTTAAGGAGAACAGGAGGCGTTCCGCCCTGTTTCGGTTCACAGGCGAAGACCTTGCCGAGCTGGAAAGGACATACCGATCAGGCAAGGCGTTAGTGAACCCTGTGCAGTTGCGGGAGAGCCTGAACGATCTTAGGGACAGGCTCTTCGAGATCTTGAGATGCTGCGATCAGCAGCCATACAGAGAGGAGAGATATCGAGATGATAGACAAAGAAAAGATAGAGGCTATAAAGCAGGGCGTTGATATCCTTGCCCTGGTCAGATCAAGAGGCATAACACTCAAAAAGAACGGCAAGGGCTACAAAGGCCTGTGCCCATTCCACGAAGACAAGACCCCGTCACTGTCGGTTAACCCGGATACAAACCTATGGCAATGCTTCGGCTGCAACGCAGGCGGTGACGTGATCAGGTTCGTAGAACTAATCGACAAGGTAGACTTCAAAGAGGCCATCAAGCGTCTGTCAGATAACGGATTCAAAACCGTAAAACCGCCAACGCCACCAATAAACGACCCCACTACCCTGAAGCTACTAACCCGCGTGAACGATTTTTATCACACAGCGTTTAGTGAAGACAGCCGGGCAAGGGATTACCTGGCAGGAAGGGGCATAACGGACAAGAAGCTGTTCAGTGATTACAGGCTCGGCTTTGCAGGCGGAACTCTTCCCGCCGTGCTTCCCCAGGAAGGAGATATCCTAACTCAGCTCAAAAAAAGCGGCATTCTCAACGACAAGGGCAACGAGCATTTCTACGGGTGCGTGACTTTACCTCTGTACGATGCGTCAGGCAATCCAGCCGGTATGTACGGCAGGAGGATACCGGGGATGGGTGCTGGACCCGACCACCTCTACCTTCCAGGGCCGAGAAGAGGCCTGTTCAACGCAGAGGCGGCCAAGGCGAACGAGGACATCATCCTTGCAGAGTCAATAATAGACGCCCTGACCCTGATCAATGCGGGTATAAGGAACGTGATCCCCTGCTATGGTGTGAACGGGCTTACCCGTGAAATTATAGACCACCTTATAAGCAGCAAGGTAAAACAGGTATACATCTGTTTCGACGGAGACGAGGCCGGTACAATAGGGGCTGAAGCCGCCTCAATAAAGCTCGAATCAACAGGCATACAAACCTTTACAGTAACCCTGTCCGAGGGAGAAGACATCAACAGCTTTTTTTCTTTAACCGCAGACGCCTCGGATAAATTCAGGGAACTCCTCGCCCAGGCAAAACCCGGCAACAGCAAAGCGGTTAAAGAAAAAAACAGTCATGAAAATAGTCCGGGCAGCAATGACAGGGATCAATACACGGCTACGGACTACGGCTTCACGGTTACGATATCAGAGAGATGCTACGAGGCAAGGGGTATATCAAAGGCAGAAGGCAGGCTAAAATGTACAATCAAGGGCCTGCGAAAAGACAGGCGCTTTCACATAGACACCCTAGACCTCTACTCGGCCAGGTCGAGGATGACGCTGATCAAGGGCCTTGCCGTGCTCTTCGGTGCGGACGAGCAGGTTATCGCCTCCGATGTATACCGGCTCCTAGAGCTGGCGGAGAACTACAGAAAGCCGGAAAATAACCATAATGAGAGGCCTGCCATGACAGAGTCGGACAGGGCAGATGCCCTTGCCTTCCTTAAAAACCCGGACATGCTCGATACGATCCTTGCCGACTTCGAGACCATAGGCTCTACCGGCGAGGAGATGAACAAGTTGCTTTGCTATATCGCCGCTGTATCGAGAAAGATGGAGGAGCCGCTTTCGGTAATGATCCAGTCGAGATCCGCAGCGGGCAAGTCCTTCCTGCAGGATGCGGTTCTCTCATTGATACCTGAAACGGATTACATCAAATACACCAGGCTCACTGATCAGGCCCTGTTCTACAAGGACGCAAACAGCCTGAGTCACAAGATCCTTGCCATAGAGGAATTAGACGGCATGAACGGTGCCATCTACTCCATAAGGAGCATCCAGTCATCAAAGAAGATCACCATAGCCTATACGGGCAAAGACCCTGTAACAGGAAAGATGCAGACCGAAGAGAACACGGTAGAAGGCCCGCTCATGGTCTTCATCACCACCACGGCCGTAGACATCGACGGTGAGACGGCAAGCCGGTTCGTGTTCGTATCGATAGACGAGAGCCGTCAAATGACCGAGAAGATCTTTACCAAGCAAAGAGAGAAATACACCCTTGAAGGCCTTAAAAATAAGCTCAAAGCAGAAGGCGTGATAAAGAAGCACAAATCAGCCCAGGACCTGCTCAAACCGCTGGCCGTGCTCAACCCCTATGCAAGGCTGCTCACCTTTACGAGCAAGTCTCTGAGGGCCCGCAGGGATCACACAAAGTACCTGAACCTCATAGCAGCGATAACATACCTGTTCCAGTACCAGAGAAAGGTCTATTCAATCGAGCATGACGGCAAGGCCACAGAATATATCAACGTGACGCTTCCGGACATAGAAAAGGCGGGCAAGATAGCAGACGAGGTGCTCGGCAGGTCTCTCGACGAGCTTACCCCTCCCTCCCGGGATCTCCTGAAGCTCATCAGGGAGATGGTGCTTGCAAAGAGCAAAGATGCGGGAGTCACACCAAACGAATACCGCTTCAGCCGGAAGGATATCAGGGATTACAGCTCATGGAGTGATTTCCAGGTAAAGACGCACATCTCCCAGCTGGAAGAGCTTGAATACCTCTACTCGCTTACCGGAAGAAAGGGCAAGGAGTTCGTGTACGAGCTGCTCGTAACCGGCGAGATCAAGGAAGACAGGCCGTTCCTGCCCGGCCTGATAGAGATAGGGCAGTTAAAGAAGAAGGCTCTTGCAGAGGGTATTACAGATGACGGGTAAACCCTCAGGTTAACTTGGAGGGTGCTTAGAGGGTACTTGGAGCCCGCTTGGAGGGCACTTGGAGGGCAAGGGTCAACCGGCTGGAAAGCTCATCAATCCATCATCTACAAGGGAAATACCGTCAACTTGGTGGTAAAACCGGGAGAAGTAATTATGGAAAACGCAAAGAAAAACAGGGCTCATAACAATAGTATAAAAGACGAGCTGCTCTTTCTGTTCAAAGAACACTTGCTGGTTATGGGCCGGTCAGCCTCTACTGTAAGGAACTATACCGAACACGTAAGGCATTTTATAGATGATGTCTGTAAAGAAGTGGAGATCCGGCAGGTAACCCGGATTATGGTAGAAGAGTATATCGCTTCTCTATATAAGCACCGCACCAGGCAGGGCAAGCCCTACGGGCTGAATACCATCATGCTGAAGATCAGGTCCATAAAGAGGTTTTTCGAGCACCTTGAGGGGTCGAACATAGTCTTTATCAATGTTACCGAATCCATAAAGGAGCCTGTCAAGCCACGCGGGATCTGCAAAGAGATCCTTACGGAAGGTGAGGTCAATAAGATCCTTGACCGGCCCGATCTGCGAACGCTTACCGGGATACGTGACCGCACCATCCTCGAGGTGTTTTACTCGACCGGGATCAGGCTTACCGAGCTATGCTCGCTTTCCATCTATGACGCAGACCTGCAAGGGGGCATGATCAGGGTGAACAAGGGCAAGGGGGCTAAGCAGCGTGTAGTGCCGATGGGCTCTCATGCGGTAAAATCCTTGCGGGAATACATCACAAAGGCCCGACCTATACTTACAAATAATAACAGTCTGGAAAGAAACCTGTTCGTGGATAAGCATTCCCGCCCCATCAGCACCCAGGCGGTGCGTATCATGGTAAAAAGGAATGCCTCTCTTGCAGGCATAAAGAGGCGGGTCACCCCGCATACGTTCCGTCACACCTTTGCAAGCAGGCTTGTAAAGAACGGTGCGGACATCACGGCGGTGCAGCGCATGCTCGGGCATGCGGAGCTCAAGACCACGCAGGTATATATCCGCTCTTTGGGGATAGATCTCAAAAAGGCCCACATCAAAAGCCATCCCCGAGAAAAGGACAGTGTCGAGAAAGATGAGATCAAGCCCGCCATAGTGCGTATGAGGCCCGCGTATGAATAAGTCTCTGCAACGCCTCGTTGATGCGTACAAGAGGTCGCTTGAGGCAAGGAACCTATCGAAGCTGCATATCAAGGCCACGGATAAAAGAGTCACTATGTTTATTGCCTACCTGCAAACCATAGGGATCACGCATGTAGACGGCATCACAAAAGAGGCGCTCAAGTCCTACCAGGTCGAGAACTATCACGCCATCAATAGCAAGGGCAAGCCTAACAGCATCATGTACCAGAACATGATGCTCTCTTCAGTAAAGGGCTTTCTTCGCTTCTTGAAGGAGGAGGGCTTTATCGTATCAGATCCGTCGAGGGGTGTTGAGTATGCGAAGGCCCCGAAGAGGTTGCCGCGAGGGGTGATGAGTCCTGCCGAGGCAAAAAAGGTGATCCATGCGCCTGATATAAAGAGCGTGATCGGCTACCGTGACCGCACCATCCTTGAGGTGCTCTACTCCACCGCCATAAGGAAGAGCGAGCTTAATAACCTCACGCTCTCGGACGTGGATTATCATGAAGGCCTGTTGAGTATCATCTCCGGCAAAGGCGGTCATGACCGGGTGGTTCCAGTAGGCCGGATAGCGTGCCGGTATCTTGAGAACTATATCAAATCCGTCAGGCCCGTGCTTATCAAAGATCCATACGACAATCATCTCTTCCTTTCGGCCAGGGGCCGGAAGTTATCAAAGAACACGCTATGGGAGCTGGTGAGGAAATATGCAAAAAAGGCCAAGGTCACAAAAGACGTGTACCCTCACTGCTTCCGCCATTCGTGCGCCACTTCCATGCTCAAGAACAAGGCCGACATCCGTGTTATCCAGGAGCTTCTCGGCCATGCCTCTTTGACTTCCACGCAGGTATACACGCACCTTGCCATCACCGATCTCAAGGAAATCCACGCCCGCTGCCATCCCAGGGAGAAGGACGGTTCGTAGGCTTCCTCTTCATTCCGTATCTCTCTCAGCACTTAAAGAAAAAACCTCTTTCTTTAACCGCCTGACCTTCAGAAAAGACCTTGCTTCTCCATAAATAATCGAGCATAATTCGTTAGTGTAGTACACATATGCTCTTTGAAAAAACAGAAGGAAACCGGTGGGTGTGGCTTGGTGCCTGATGTCTTTTATCCTTCGGAATATACTTAATAAAGCACGTTCTAGGCGGGGGTGAGTAATTGGGTTTTATGCTTCAATAACCCCGTTAACCTTATGGACCCGTTGGGGCTGTGTTCACTTGAAGAGAAGAAAGAGTACATACATGGTCTTCTAGCTGCCGCAGGACTGGTACCGCTGCTTGGTATAATACCCGATCTTCTCGATACGCTGCTCTATCTCCTTGAGGGCGATCTTTCGAATGCAGGCTTATCGGCTGTGGCGATGATACCTTGCGTTGGTCAGCTTTCCAGGCTTGGCCAGTATCTGATGAAGCTGGCAAAATACAAGAGCGAGATAATGGCCTTTGGCAAGGCGGCATTGAAGTATGCCGGGGATGTCAAGGGCCTTGCTGTTAAGTATGGGGGTAAGCTCAAGAAGTGGGCAACGAATACCATCGGGGTATGCTTTATAGCCGGTACTCAGGTATATGCTGCCAATGGGATGGTAGCGATTGAGGATATACAGCCCGGAGACTATGTTCTTTCCCGTAATGACGATACAGGAGAGGTATCTTATCAAGAGGTGGTTCGGGTCTTCGTAACGCCTGGCCAGCAGATCTATGAATTAAAGCTCATAGATGAGAATGATAAAGAAGAGAGCATAGGGACAACTCAGGAGCATCCGTTCTGGGTAAAGGCCAGGGGATGGATTCCAGCAAGCGAGTTGTTGCCCGGAGATGAGATCTTCACATCAGGAGGTGGTTGGCTAAAAGTAGCTTCAGGCACGTGGCTATCCGGGTCTCAGACAGTCTATAACTTTGAGGTGAAGGACTTCCACACGTACTTCGTGGGTTCGTCCGGGGCTTGGGTGCATAACTCTTGTAAGATGGAGTTGCCGACAGGTAATACTGACACAAGGTTTATTGGAACACCTGATGGAAAAATTATAGATACTCAGGCGACCCCCCCAGGAAGATATAGGCAACCAGAACAGCCAACTAACAAATCAACTACAACTACGGCAGGCGATACAGATATTTTAATACATGATGACCATGGGGCAGGGGTAACACATACACATGAAATAGTCGTCAATAGGCATCCAAATGATCCATCTATTGGAAACACTAAAAAAACGGGTAAGACTCATGACGTTACTTATGATGAGGTAAGGAATATTGAAAATGGGACAGCAAAAAAATTGCCAGGAAAAACATTCAACAGATAAAAAAATACCGTTCATAGAATTAAAAGAACTATCCTTCAGTGATAGTAATATAATTAGTATGAACTGGGTAAATGATGGTGATGATTTATTAATTAATATTGATTGGTTAAAACCAATAAAATTTGATCCGAATAGTATTGGTTCGAATTTAGCTGTTGTTCTTAATTGTATTTATGTCACCAACATGAAAATGGATATAGAATTTAATGAAAGCATGGGCTATCTTTCAATTTTTAAAATAGACATGAAAATTAATAAGGATAATATTGTTGATGTAGAGATTAAGTTTTTAGGGATACCAGATGGCTACATTCATTTTTTATGTTCCGATATTTATTTAAGTTATGAAGAGGAGAAATCGGACCCAGCAGTGTCCGGTTAGGTTTTTGCAGGGGGATGGCGGGGGACGGCGGGACACCCTTAACTTAGCAGGAAATGGGGGTCACGATTAGGGGACAGAGGGGTCAGGTCGCAACATTCAACAAAAAAGAAGAAGAATAAATTGATCTGAGCTAAGAATACAGATGATTACATCTATGATATTGTTCAGCGGTTAAAGCGGAACCCCTCTCTCTTTAACCGCCTGAATAGTCTTAAAGGCCTTGCTTCTCCACAAGGAATCGAGCATAATTTATGAAGCTTGTACACATATGTTCTTTGAAAAAACAGAAGGAAGCCGGTGGGTGGGTTTTGGTGCCTGATGTTTCATATCCTTCGGAATATACTCAATAAAGCACGTCTTGGGCGGGGGTGAGTAATTGGGTTTTATGCTTCAATAACCCCGTCAACCTTATGGACCCGTTGGGGCTGTGTTCTGCGAAGAAACCATATGCATATTATGCTGGTGTTGGTGGTTTTGCTGGCATTGCTGAATTGATCGCAACAGTAACCGCTCCGGCCTTTGAATTTATCACTGGTGTTGTAACTGGTATCGTATCTGGAATATCAGTAGCTGTCGTTGCAGTCGAAGCAGCTGTTGTTGCAGCTATTGTTCTCGTGTTTTCTACTAACACTCAAAGGGATGAGGTATATTTAGAGAAGTATTATGATGATACAACATATATTCCACCAACAACTATAGCTAGAGATAAATACAAAACACCACCTAATCCGAATCAAAGGAAAGGTGCTGAGGAAAGACAGAAAACAGGTGCTAGGGAAAAAAACGTTAAGCCTTTAAACGGAGAAGAACATAGTCGAATACCAAAAGGCGGATTCAGGAAGAGATGATACTTTGCATGGTTGTCCTAATAAAATGTGATTATGGAAAGATGTAGGATATAATAATGAAAATATTATATGACGCAGTCTCATCAGAATATATCTATCCGTTATCAAAAAAAGATATTTCAAGGGTCAAAGAGCTTATTTTGCCTGAGCTTCTGGAAAAGATTAGAAAGATTAGATTCGGATGTAATACAAGGACCACTCAAGAAGGGAAAACAACCCAGTATGGCAATAGCTATGAAATAAGAATTAATTTTTGCCTTAACAACTCGAAGACCCTTTTGTTATCAGATAACAATAAATATAAGGACCAAATAAAGGAATTTGGTGGTGTCATTGATAACAAGGCTAGACTTATTACATGGGGTATGAAAAATGCAAGAAGATACGCTCTATTTCTTATTCTACATGAAATAGGTCATATAGTATATTGCGATAAATATTTGAAAGGCAACATGGATACTAAAGGTTCTCTGGCTGAAGAACAATGGTGTGATAACTATGCAATTGATAATTTAAAATTGTTTGATGGATAGGGAGCATTATATGATTCGATCAGAGATACAAGTAATACGGCTAAATAACCAATAATTATTATCATAACATTGATCAGGCGGTTAAAGAGGAACCCCTCTCTCTTTAACCGCTGAACAGTCTTTAAAGGCCTTGCTTCTCCACAAAGAATCGAGCATAATTCAATGAGCTTGTACACATATGTTCTTTGAAAAAACAGAAGGAAAACGGTGGGTGGGTCTTGGTGTCTGATGTCTTTTATCCTTCGGAATATACTCGATAAAGCACGTTCTGGGCGGGGGTGAGTAATTGGGTTTTATGCTTCAATAACCCCGTTAATCTTATGGACCCGTTGGGGCTGTGCACATCAAGACCAATAGGTAGTCCTTTCAGTCCCACTATGTATGCTTCTAACTTTGGTGATCCGGTGAACCTTATTGATCCGAGCGGGATGAATTCGGTATCTAATCTTCCGGATGGATTAGGCGCATTAATAATATATGATAGATCCACTGGACTACTCACAGCAATTGATAATGACAAGAATAGTATTACCATAATGGTTTCAGAGAATGGTGCACAATCAAAAACACCGGGTGATCCTTATGGAACTAGTGGTAGAGTACCATTAGGAATTTACAATATTACACCAAGACCTTCAGACTTGCGTTTTCGGTTTGTAGAAACACGAAATCGTGCAAAGTCAAACGCAGCAATGTTTTATAGCGAATCGATAAAGTAGGCGTGTGTCTACAAAATCGGGCTATATTAAGGAGTTTTTTCGAGTTC
>Ga0272441_10003265_pt1 | contig 31103 bp, 26 predicted proteins | sample SSMProp6N_FD_193582 | JGI IMG/M metagenome (GOLD analysis project Ga0272441, IMG submission 193582) | Marine sediment archaeal communities from Little Sippewissett salt marsh, Falmouth, MA, United States - SSM-Prop-6N | ecosystem: Environmental > Aquatic > Marine > Wetlands > Sediment ... | reverse complement strand
ACAATCCCGATGGCCGTAGTATCGGTTTTGCGCTTTACCCGCGTGATGAAATACGTGAGAGCGCCAAGTGGAACAATCTGGTCGACCTGATCGTATTTCACGGGGCCACCGACGCTTCGGCAGTCGATGTGATGATACAGAAGCGTTACGGTTTCGGTTTTGTAAATGACCTGGCTTATGGCGAGTTTTCGGATTACCGAAAACTCTGGCCGTGGTTCTTCACGCTTGATGTTACTCCTGCTGGTGACAATAATACCGTTGTAGCTTCTTTTGAAGCGGATTTGACCGGTTTGAACGGCGGTGCGGCGGTGGTCTTTGCGTCCGGCTTTCTCAGCCCCGCTGATAATATGAATGGCGCCGAATTCGGTCTGTTTGCCGCACTTCCCGACGGCAATGTTGTTGAATTGCCGAAGGTCACTCCGATGGCCCGACTGCAGATTATTCATAATGCCGCCGATCCAGCCTCGGAAGTTGTTGATATCTATGTCAACGGTGCCCTGTTTAAGGATGATTTTGCTTTTCGGACCGCTACGGCATTTATGGATGTTCCGGCCGGTGTGGAATTGAATATCGGTGTTGCGCCGGGAACGAGCATGTCATCTGATGATATCATTGCTACCATACCGGTGACGCTTGATGACGGCAAAACCTATGTGGCGATTGCCAATGGTGTGCTAAATCCGGATATGTTTACTCCCAATCCCGATGGACGCGCGATTGGCTTCAATTTGTATGCAACCGACAACGCCAGAGAATCGTGTGGATCGAGCCGGTGGGTCAAGCTGAATGCTTTTCATGGCGCAACCGATGCCCCGTCAGTTGACATCAGGATCCGTGGCGACTACTACAGCATTCTTCTGTTCAATGATCTTGGGTATGGCGAATATTCCGGATACCGGGCCGTCCGCCCCGTTGAATACATACTTGACGTTTATCCGGCTGATGATCGCGAAACCGTTGTTGCTTCATTTGAGGCGGACCTGGATGGTTTGGGCGGCGGTGCGGCCGTAGTCTTCGCTTCGGGATTCCTCGGCGATGATGGTGTTCCGTTCGGATTATTCGCGGCCCTGCCGGATGGCGTGGTGATTGAGCTTCCGATGGAAGAAGCCGGGGATGACGAGAATGGTGATGATGATAAGAGCAACGATCTGGCCAAAGCTAATGATGATAATCTTTTGCCGGAAGATTTTCAACTAAATCAGAACTATCCTAATCCCTTCAATCCGTCAACCACGATCTCATTCAGTCTGCCGAAGGGCTCGGACGTGACACTTCGAGTTTACAATGTGTTGGGTCAACAGGTTGAAACGGTATACGAAGGTCGGCTTGAAGCCGGAGTGCATCAAATCAACTATGATGCCAGCCGGCTATCTTCCGGGATGTATTTTTACCGCATTAATGCCGGTGAATATTCCGATACCCGAAAGATGATGTTATTGAAATAAAGCTTCTATTCTGCAGTGCATTCGATACGGACAGGAACGTTGTTCCTGTCCGTATTTTTGTTTTGTCTTAAGTTGTTGTCAGGGGGTGCCTTGTCGTAAGTTGCCGAAGGGATATAAACTTATTACACCGATGTTCCGAATATATTACCGAGTAGTGACGGTAATACCGCGTGCCCTGGATTTTTCTCTTGGGCCGTCGACACTGAAGTTCAAAAGGGGAGAACATGAGAAGTCTGATTGTGGAATATGATCCTGCATGTTGCCGGATTATGTTTGAGGTATTAAGACAAAATGGTGAATGCTGTTTTGCCGAGAACAGGGATGAAGGTATTGAAATTTTTCGTCAAGCCTGGATGAACGGTAGACCGATTGAATTGGTATGTCTGGATATCATGATGCCGAATATGGAAGGAACTGAACTCCTTCATCTGATTCATGCCAGTTCGTTAGGGATGCTGAATGAGGGATTCAAACAACCCAAGATACTTCTCACCACGTTGATGACAGAAACTGATACTGTTGCGGAATACTATCATAAACTATGTGACACATACCTGGTTAAGCCGATTACTGCTGAGAGATTACAGGAAAAGCTGGGCATGATGGGATTTGTGATCAATTCAGAGACGATATCGTAGTTTTGGGATTCGGAAAGACAATCGGGATCATTTTTCCGGCAGGCAGGGTTTACACTCAGGTTTAATACTGGAAAGCGTCCAACGATTTTGGCCTTAATTATGGGACGCATATTCCTGTAATTCAAGTTGACATGGCGCTACCACGGACCGTATTATTTCCAAAATTATTCCGTTTTGGTATTACTTATGCAAGTTTATGAATTGTTAAGCGTTGGTATGGTCATTCTCCTGGGGCTACTGGGGGGGAAAGTCCTTCATCGTATTAAAATTCCCCGAGTGACCGGGTACATGCTAACCGGTCTTTTGTTTGGTCCATCGGTGTTGAATTTAATATCGTCTTCGACATTGGCCGACACCCAGATGATCAATGATGTTGCCCTGGGCCTGATTTTATTCGCCATTGGAGGCGAGATTGAGTTCAATCACCTGCGTTCGATGGGGAGGAAAGTGATCTATATTGCACTTGCCGAAAGTCTCGGCGCCTTCGTTCTGGTCTTTGGCATTACCATGCTTCTTTCCCATGACTGGGGATTGGCGGTTCTTCTGGGATCGGTCAGTATCGCCACCGCTCCGGGGGTAACGCTTTTGGTGGTCCGCGAGTATAATTCGCGGGGGACAATGACTGATACCCTTCTGGCCGTAGTTGCGATCAATAATGTCATCTGCCTGGTATTATTCCGGCTGTTCTTTTCGTTTTATTCTCTGACAAAAGGTGAACCGCTGATTGCGGTAAGCCTATCACTCTTTATGGAACTTGTCGTATCGCTGGGTATCGGTGGTGCCATTGCCGCCATGATTACCTTCTGGGAACAGAAGATTGATGACTTATCGGAACTACTACTGGTGATTATCGGAGGTCTTCTGCTGGGGATTGGTATTGCGCGGACAATAGGGATCTCGTATTTACTGGTATGCCTGATCATTGGCGCCGTCACCAATAATCTGTCCATGATGCATCGCCTGGTTTACGCCGAACTACGGCAGACCGAGACGCCGTTTTATATCGCCTTTTTTGTCCTGTCCGGCGCCAGTTTGCATCTGGATAAATTGACCCACCTGGGGCTTCTGGGTCTGGCTTATCTGCTGTTTCGTCCTCTTGGCAAGTATCTGGGTTCATATTTGGCCGGCAAACGCTTTGGTGCCGACGCGGCGGTAACCTCCAATCTCGGTATGGCCCTTATTCCTCAGGCCGGAGTGGCCATCGGCCTGATGATCACGGTTACCGAATCATATCCCGAGATGGGTTCAATAATCGGTATGATTATTCTGTCATCGGTGATTGTCTATGAGGGCATCGGTCCTTTTCTCACCAAACTTGCCCTGGGACGGGCGGGTGAAATTCACCTTCAAGAATAGTGATTTCCTGAAATTATTCTTGCCGAATCAGCACGATTTTCCTTTATTTCCCTTGTTGATTCAGTCGAATCACGATCAGTCTGGCATCTATATGCTTAAAGGGAGGTATGAACTATGGATATGAAGTGTGAAATCCTGTCTGATGACACGAAGTATGCCGGTGTTGTGAGTGTTCGCGTCCCCGGCATCTACGGCAAGAAGGGCAACCCCCTGCCGAAACGCATGTCCCGGCTGGTTCGCCCGGCGGCCCGGGCGTTGGCGAAGGTCTATCGTGATGTATCCGCGGAAGATGGGCATCTGTATCTCAGTGATATGTTTCGTTCCGCCGCTCAACAACAGAAGGCGCATGAGGATTGGAAATCGGGACGTAAGACCGCATACAGTCCGCCGAGTTGTTCCAGTGTGCATGAAGCGGCACGAGCGATTGATATCGATGCTTTCGATACCGGTATCGGTCATGGACGCATCCGCGAAATACTCAATGCCCGGGGTTGGACAAATATCGTATCAACTCTCACCGGTTCGGAATGCTGGCATTACGAGTTCCGGGGACGGAAATGGGAAACATTTCGCATACAACATGGATATCAGGCGATGGCCCGCGCCATGAAGCGTGAAATCGGCAATACCGCCGGTATTGAAGCCGCCGAAAAATACCAACTGCTGATTAGAGAGGTGCAGGAAGCATTGAATGTGCTTATTGCGGCCCGATTAGAGGTTAATGGTGAGTATGACGGCGATACCAAGGCGGCGGTGATGGCATTTCAGTATAAGTACAATTTGCAGGTCGATGGTGTGGCCGGCCCGATAACCAGGCAGAAAATTCGGGAATTACTTGACGCGCAGGCTTAGGTGGCTTTGCCGGTTTCCGTGTCACGGGTGTGCATCATGGTGACAACGTCGTGAGAACGTTTGATGGCGTCATTCAGCCCGACCCCGGAGTAGGCATTCCCCGCAAGGTAGAGGTTATTCAGCCCGGCAACATAATTATCAATCTGTTTCAGGCGATTGCGATGACCGATAACGTACTGCGGGATGGCTCGATGCCACTTGACTATTTTTTGAAAATCGGGAAGGCCTTTTATCGAGAGGATGGATGACAATTCTCGATGGGTCAGATCGCCAAGGGCTGTCTTGTCAAGCTCAACCAAGTCGTTGCGCCTGGCGCCGCCAACCATGGTTCGAAAGAGGGCATAACCATCCGGGGCCTGCTCGGGGAAAATGGTCGATGTCCAAATTGAGCCAAGAATATCGCGATTCTGATTTGAAGGAATGAGAAACCCGAAACCATCCAGCGGACGACCGATTTCACTGATTTTGTATCCCTGGCAGATTACGGCGATATTGGCATATGGTATGTCCTGCAACAAATCCGCCAGTTCCGGGTGCAGGGTGTCCAATATTGCCGCCGCGCGATAGGAGGGTACTGCTAGGATGACGCGGTCGAATGTTGCTGTTGTCGTCTCGGTTTTAACGGCGTACAAGCCATCCTCATCTCGGGTAAGGGATGTTACCGAAGCATTGGTGCGCAGATTCTCTCGCAAGGCTTCGTGCAGATGTTCTATGAGTGTATATAAACCGCCGGTGAAACTGGTTAAGTGCCCGGCGGGCCCGGCCGGACCGCCGGACTTTTTATTTTCTTTTTTTATCGCCAGCATGGCCTTCATCAAGCCACCGTATTGTTTTTCCATTTTTTCCATTCGTGGAAAACAGGCACCCAGCGACAGTGCTTTAGCATCACCTCCGAATACTCCGGATACCATCGGATCAATCAGCATCTCGGCGGCCTCGCGGCCGATTCGCCGCGCGCCAAAGTCAAAGATGGATTCGTCGCGGTCGTCTTGTTTAGGTTTTGCGAAGTACTCCCCGGCGCAACGTAGTCGTCCTTTGAGTGACAGCAGGCGGCTGGTCATAAATTTGTGTGGTTTGGCCGAAATTTCCCAGAGACGTTTGCCGCGGAAGATGAATCGCTTCGCGGATTTCTGATTGGAGGGATACAATTTATCCGACAGTCCAATGTGTTTAATGAAATCCAGCGTCAAGGGTTCCCGGTCGAGAAAACCGTTAGATCCCCAATCGGCAATGTACCCGGTTTCTCGAGTTACCTGGATTGTTCCGCCGGGTACGGCATTTTGTTCGAAGATGGTGAAATCGGCGCGATCACGGTATCGCTCCCGGACGAAAATCCCTGCCGCCAGACCTGAAATTCCGCCGCCGATAATAGCGATGCGTAACTTGCTCATGACAGGGCCTTTCGAATACAGGATGTCAATAGATCAATGAAGACATCGTGATCGTTGAACACCGCGCCGCGGACAAATTTCTCGATGCCTGCTTCGCGGGCGATTTCCGCCAGTTCAATATCGAGTTCATACAGAGTCTCGAGATGATCGCAAACGAAACCGATTGGTATTATCAGGACCTGTTTGAATCCCAGTGATGCGGTTTCCCGGACCGTGTCGATGGTTGACGGTTGCATCCACTTGACCGGACCGACCTTGCTCTGGAATGACAATACCCAATTTTCCAGCGGGACCTGTTTCAGGACAAGCGCAATGGTTTTTTCGATTTGCTCCCGATAAGGATCGCCACCGTCGATATATGACTGCGGCAAGGCATGAGCAGTGAATATCACCCGGAAGGGTTGACGGGGGTCAATATTTGGCAGATCCTCCGTGAGCAGTTCTGTGGTGGCTTTGATATAGAGCGGGTGATCATAATACGGTTCAATGATTTCGATTTTGTCACGAGCGCCGGTTTTCTTCATGGCGAGTTTCAAGTCATGGTCTATGCTACCCCGGGTGGCACGGGAATACTGCGGATACATCGGCAGTACAACAAGTTTCTCATATCCATCCGCCAGTGCCTGTTGAACCGCCTCACCGATTCTGGGACGGGAATAGCTGTAGACCGGTCGGACTGCGATATTGGGATATTGTGATTTCAATTGTTGCCGAGTTTTCTCAGCCTGGATTTGGGTTAGTTCCTTAAGCGGGGATTTGCCGCCGATGTGCGCATAATGCCGGCGGACATTTGGGGCACGGAAGGTTGACAGCATCGTCGATACCAGCCAGCGAATCGGACCCGGGATTTGCATGATACAGGGATCATTGAACAGCGATTTGATAAATGGTCGGACTTCATCCGCGCTTTCCGGTCCGCCCATATTAGCCAAGAGGACGCAGACGCGGATATTATTGACCTGTGGTAAATCAGGTTCTGATCGCTTATCCGCCATTATACCGTCCTTGAAAACCGTCCACCATTTTTATCACTGCTCTTTTTTGCAAGGTAAGTGTCAAATGTCATGGCAATATTGCGAACAAACAGATGCCCCAGATCGGTTATGTTAATTATGGCGTTATCCCGCACAACGAAACCGTCAACAATGAACGGTTCCAATTGTTCCAGCTCTGATTGGAAATATACCGGCGCCGAGATATCATGTTTTGAACTGATTTCACCCAGGTCAACACGGAGATTACACATGAGGTCGGTAATCACCTGCTGGCGAATGAGATCGTCGGTTGATAGCTTCAGACCCCGGTAGGTCGCGAAGCGATTGTCATCGATAGCCTGATAATAGCTACTGATTCCGCTGATATTCTGCGCGAAATTGTTCTTGATATAAGAAATTGAGGACATCCCAATTCCCAGCCAGTCCTCGGCTGAGTTAATCGTGTAGCCCATGAAATTTCGGCGCAGTTTGCGGCGTTGCATGGCAACTGCCAATTCATCGTCGGGAAGCACGAAATGGTCCATGCCTATTTGCAGATAGCCTTCCTCCATGAACATCCGACGTGCCATCAGGAATAATTGCAGTTTGATCTCCGGCGTTGGTAAATCATCCGAATTTATCTTTTTCTGGTGTGCCTTGAGTTTCGGCAAATATGCAAAACTGTATAGTGCAATGCGATCGGGACGCAGTGAGATTACCCGGGCCAGGGTCTGTCGGAAGGTCTCCGGCGTTTGTCTGGGTAAACCGTAAATCAGGTCGAAGTTTATCCCTGAAAAGCCGGTGTTGCGACAATGGCGATACAGATCAACGGTTTTTTCCATGCTCTGATTACGTCCAATTGCGGCCTGCACATTCGCATCGAAATCCTGAACACCCAGCGATAGTCGATTAAATCCCATTTTTTTATACAGGTCAATCCGTTCCGGCGTGGTGACTCGCGGATCAAGCTCCACCGAGATTTCGGCATTATTGGCAATGGTGAATTGATCGCTGAAAATTGTATATGCTTCTCTGGTTTGCATGTCGGTCAGCGTTGTCGGTGTCCCGCCACCCCAGTGGAATTGCGAAACCTCCTTACGATCAGCCAACCGATTGATTAGCATTTCGGTTTCGCGGCGCACTCGCGTCAGGTACTCGTCGGCGGACTTTGGATTACAGGAGACATTAGTATTGCATCCGCAAAACCAGCATCGCTGACGGCAGAAGGGGATATGCAGATAAAGCGATAACGATTCCTCGGTGTGATTGGCCGCGGCCCGTATTGCCTGTTCATAATCCAGCGGGCCATATTCATCGCTCCATTCCGGAACAGTTGGATAGCTGGTGTACCGTGGCCCGGGACGGTCATACTTATCAACCAGGTCCCGAAGACGTTTGTCATTCATATCATCAATCATGCAGTTCTTTCAAAGTCATGCACCGTATCAACCAGGGCGCGAACATTGTCAACGGGCGTCATCGGCAGGATGCCGTGGCCGAGGTTGAAGATATAGCCGGGGTAATCCTTCATTCCCTCAATTATCTCTCGGGCGGTATGCACCACCGTTTGCATTGGTCCCAGCATTATGTATGGATTCAAATTTCCCTGCAGGGATTTGGATTTCAACCTGGCACCAGCGGTCGGTAGTGGTGTTTTCCAGTCCACGCTGACAATATTCAGATTTAGCTCATTGATCTTGTCCAGCAGATGATATGTTCCTCGAATATACAATGACGTAACCACATGATGTTTTTTCAATTCGGTCATAATTCGGTCAAGGTAAGGATATGACCATTCTGAAAACTCGCTTTCAGCCAGTTCGCCGGCCCAGGTGTCGAAGATCTGCACCGCATCGGCACCAGCATCGACCTGCATTTTCAAATATCGTATGCTCAGATCAGTCAGCAGGTTCAGGACGCGGCGGCTCTGGTCGGGATAATTGGTGATAAAACGATAGACCCGATGCAGGTCACGCCGCTCGCTCGTGTTGCACAAATAGGAGAACACGGTAAACGGTGCTCCGCAGAAACCAAGCAGAGGCAAATCCGGTCCGAGTCGTTTTTTGGTTTCAACAATAGCATCACCGACAAATCGCAGTTCCTCGGCGGGGTTATAGGTGTGGTAGTTTTCTACCTGTTTGGGGTCTTCCAGAATCGGTGTAATAACCGGCCCAGGATCGTAACGCAAATCGATTCCCAGCGGTTCCAGTATCAGCAGGATATCTGAGAAGATAATGGCGGCGTCAAGACCGAACAAAGTAATCGGTTCGGCGGTGACTTCGGCTACGGTTTCTGGTGATCGGCAGAGTTCTTCGAATGAGACACGCTCTCGCACCCGACGGTAGCCAGGAAGGTACCGTCCCGCCTGCCGCATGATCCAGATCGGCGTTCGTTTAGTGTATTCGCCATTGGCGTTGGCGAGGAACAGTTCCTTTTTAGTCATCAGTAGTCTCTCCCTGAGGCGTAAAGCGGTACCCGGTTCCAAATTCGGTGTGAAAATATACCGGCCGGGTGGGATCAGGTTCAAAATATTTGCGAAAGCGCAGAATGAAATTGTCGACCGTACGCGATGAAGGATAGGCATTGTATCCCCAGACTCCGTCGAGGATCATATTGCGGCTGAGGACCTCACCCGGATGTTCGGAAAACAATTTCAGGAGGAGGCACTCCTTGTTCGAGAGGCGGTGCTCGCCACTGGGTGTACGGGCCTTGAATTTTTTGAAGTCGATACTTCCGCCGGGGAATTCATATATTGCCCCAGAGGTTTCCTCGGATGCCAGCCAGGCCTGACGACGAAAGATAGCCTTCATACGCAGAATCAATTCTTCAATGTCAAACGGCTTGGTGATATAGTCGTCTGCCCCGATTGCCAGCCCCTCTTTTTTGTCATCAAGTCGATCGCGGGCAGTCAGAAACATGATCGGCACGGTGCCGAGTTCGGCTCTGATGCGCCGGCAGACTTCCAGTCCGTCAATGCCGGGGAGCATTATATCCAGCAGGATTAGATCGAAACGACCGCTGTGATACTGTTCCAGCGCAGAATTTCCGTCGGCGGCCCAGACCGTTTCAAATCCCTCGGCCTCCAGGTTCAGCATGATTCCTTCAGCCAGGTGCTTTTCATCTTCAACCAGCAGGATGCATCTTGTTTTCATTTTATAAGTCTAAACTTCATGGTGACTTCACAGCCGCCGTTTATGCCGTTACGCATAGAAATGATTCCGCCGTTACGGCGTACGAATTCCCGTGCAATATACAATCCCAGACCGCTTCCCGGAAAGTATTTTTCTTTCCCAACACCGCCACGGTAAAATTGTTCAAATATATGTTCCGTATCATCGGCGGAGATACCCGGCCCGTTGTCGCTGAATAATATTTCGGCGCGATCGTTTGCGAGCCGCAAGGTGATATTGATTATCATCCGGTCCGACGCGGCGTATTTCAGGGAATTATCAATAAGTGTGTCCCAGATTCGGATCAATTCCGAGGCGTCGGCGCGAATCATGAGGTCCGGCTCGCATTCACATACAACTGTTCCTCCGGCAGTCCGAACCCGGTCGTCGATGGCGGCGGCGAAACGTGACAGCTCATCGGACAGATTGAGGTCCTCACGCTGTGAGGCATGAGTATCTTCCCAGAGAGAGCGAACCTGGAGCAGATTGTCGATCAGGCCGTTTAGGCGGACCAGGTCGAGTTTCATTTTGGGGACCAACTGCCGTGCCATTTGCGAGTCATATCGGCGCCGTTTCAGCGTGTCAAGAAACAGGTTGATCGCAGTAATCGGTATTTTCAATTCATGCGTGATACTGCGGACAAACAGGATGTGTTCCTGCTCCAGTCGGCGGGCACGCTTCATGGCACCGTAAATCAGCCATGCGCCCAGTAGTATCAGCAGAACGAAAAAGCCACCCTCCATAGTCAGCATCCGACGATGCCGATTCTCCTCACTTTCAATGAGCGAAAAGCCTTCGGGATCAATGGCCACGTGTTGCCGCGTTACCCAACCGGCATCAACGAGTGCGGTTGGTGTCGGCGGGCAATAAAGCAAATGTGTTTTTCCCGCGAGGATTTCCGCCGGATATTTCTTGTTCAAGAAAACGATAATACTATCGCTGTTTCTTGCAAAGATATAGTACAGCGAGTCGGTTGCATCCAGTGACGACAGGAGGGGGGTGTTCGTGATGCCGGAAATTGACGGCAATGATGAAAAATTGCGAATGGCATCAAGAGAGAAATCATCGGCCAGGTTTTTCGTGATCGCCTGATGCATGGATCGGTAATGGCTGTTCAAGATGGTGATAATACAGGTTTGTTTTTCAACCAGGGTTGCGGTGAGGACTTCACGGGTATTTGCGGTTGAATTGATTTGAAAGATTATCCACCAGATCATCTGCGCCATAAAGACGGCGGCGAGAATGCCAAACAGGATGAGTGCCCGGCGTGACGTTGCCAGCGACAGTGATTTCATTGCTACCGAGATTCTGATACGGTGGTTTGTCGGGATTCTTGAGATTCCGGCGTGGGATGGTCACCGTCCATTTCGAGTATTTCCTCGGCCAACTGCTTGACCGGAAGAAAGGTTGCTCTTGATATAGCCTTATTCCCCCAGTGTATCAACAATTCCCGGTCGGCGGGTGACAGGTGTGAAAGTTTGGTTTCAAACAAATGCCGTAGGCTTTCCAGCGCCACATCCCGGGATTCCTCGGACGCCGACTGCATCACCGGCGTAATCATCTGCGAAAATTCCTTTTTCATAAACAATTTCAACTGCTCTTCAATAATGCGCCCGGCTTGATCGACGATCTTAAACCGTTCGCGCCGATTGCTTCGCGACATTTTGTTAAGTTCTTCGACATTCCACAGCTCAACATTGGCAAGATCGGCGACATCGGTATGAAAATCTCGGGGGATGGCAAGGTCAAAGGCATACAAAACGCTACCATGCGGCATAATCTCGGACAGGTTATCGCGATTGAACAGTGCTTCCTGAGACGAGGTGGCGGAAATAATGACAGTTGGATGATAATTGCCCTCAATGAACCGCTCGAGACTCTCCACCGAACCGTTGTATTTTTGTCCGAGGGCTTCAACCCGAGCCGGCGTTCGATTGACAAACAGCAGAGGATTGTCATGTTTGCCACGTATCCCGCGCGCCAGCTTCTCAGTCATCGGGCCGGAACCCACCATCGCCACGATTGCATCGGGATTGTCGGTCAGGATATCTCTCAACCTGACCAGAACCAGGGATGCCATCGAAACCGGTTTCTCGCCGAGTGCAGTTTCGGTTCGGACCACTTTGGCAGTCTTGAACGCGGCGGCAAACAGGCGATTTAGGATCGGACCGGATAGGCCTATCTTACTGCAGAATTGGTAGGCGTCTTTCACCTGTCCCAGAATCTGAGCCTCGCCGACTACGACGGAATCCAATGATGAAGCCACATTGAAGAGATGTCTTATTGCATCGCCACCGGTATGCAGATTGAAATGATCAGGTTCGAATTCCACCTGAGATGCCTGATCTTTGGCCCTGAAATAAAAATCTAGAATACCATTGCGGACAGCCGCGGCGGAATGCCCGTTTTTCAACACCACCAGATATTCGACCCGGTTACAGGTGGCAACATACACCAGTTCTTCAACGGGCAGAATGGTCTTTAATGCGGCCAGTTTTTCCGCGCGCTCATCAGGCGTAATTGTCAAAGTCTCCAGCAGGCCGATACCGGATCTTCCGATTCTGACGGAAACGGCGGCGATTTTTGATGAAATATCTCTCATATGTTGAAGATAATACGATTTTGAACATAGATGGATGTCACAGATTTGTCATAATTATTGGGAAATTGACATAAAATCAAAATCTATATTGTAGTATAGGAATGACTTATGAGGAATGACCGATAACTGGCGGCACCGCTGTTTATAGGATGACATTATAGCGAAAACCAGGAACAATTATGTAAGTGCTTACGTAAATATCGTTAAATCTTTTGATAAGTGGAAGATCTTTATTATTGGAAACTGTGGACATAATAAAACAACTGGGTGCATTGGCTTTTGCCAGTCGTCTAAGGCGCCTTTCGGAGCAATTGATGAAAGACGTCGTCGGCATATACAGGCAACAGGCGGTTGATTTTAGACCCCGCTGGTTTCCAGTATTGTACCTTTTACATCAACAATCTCCCCTGAGTGTGACTGATATCGCCAAGAAACTTGGCATGACACATCCGGCTATCAATCAAATTGGCGGCGCCATGCTCAGGGCGGGATTGATTTCATCGCACAAAGACACCAAAGATGAACGCCGACGTCTGCTGAGGCTGACTGAGAAAGGGGAGGAGGTGGTTTCGGAATTGACTCCTGTGTGGAATGATATTTCTTCTGCGACGGCCGGATTGCTGAATGAGACAGGCACTGATGTGCTTGAACATATCGCCCGAATCGAATCGTCACTTAACAAGCAGGGGATGAAGGCTCGTGTCCTGGCTAGAATTAAGCAGCGCCAGTACGCAGAAATAGAAATCATTGCATATCAGTCACGGTTTAAGAGACTATTCGATGTGCTTAACAGAGAATGGCTGGAAGCCTATTTTCGGGTTGAGCCCCCCGATGAAGTAATCCTGTCCAATCCAAAGGCGCAAATTCTGGAAAAGGGAGGTCATATATTTTTTGCCAGGCTCAATGGTGACATAATCGGAACCGCCGCCCTAAAAAAGGTGAATGATACAACCTATGAACTGATAAAAATGGGCGTAACTGAAAAGGCGCGGGGAAGACAGGCTGGCAAAAGGCTGGCAATAGCCGCCATTGAGAAGGCCAAAGTGCTTGGAGCACGGACCGTTATTTTGCATACCAGTCCAAAACTAACCATTGCGGAAAAGCTATATCGTCAACTGGGTTTTATCGATGATAATAATATTGATGACAGCGCGGCGGAGTATGACCGGTGCACCATCGGCATGAGGCTGGATGTAAACCACTGGAAAAAATCTGTAATTGACAATACTGAAAAATCAATAGGGATATAACATGAACCATCTCTTACCCTCAGGACCACGAAGTGTGAAACGCGTTATCAAGGCGATGGTCGTTTGCACTATCCTTCTGCTAACTGTCACGGCAGTTCTTAACGCCCAGCCCCCTGGAAAAGAGAATATACCTCAAATCGATGCCAAGATGCGCGCGGCAATTATCGACAGTGTTACCGCGAAGATTAACACTATTTATGTGTTTCCCGATGTTGCGAATAAGATGGAAGCTTATGTCCGCAAGCAATTAAAGGAGAAAAAATACGATACGCTGACCAATCACATGCGGTTTTGTGAAGTCCTCACAAACGATCTGCGCGAAGTCTGCAAGGACAAGCATGTGGGGGTGCGTTATGTCGATGACAGGGCACTGGAGTTCGCCATAAATGATAGTCTAACCGACGACCAACTCAAGGAATTGCAACGTCGGGCTACCTACGACAACTATGGTTTCTACAAATTGGAGCGACTTAACGGCAATGTCGGTTATCTTGACCTGCGCTCGTTCGAAAATGCCGCTACTGCCGGCGAGACTGCGATTGCGGCGATGAAGTTTCTGGGCAACAGCGACGCTCTTATTATCGACCTGCGCCATAATGGCGGTGGGGCACCGTCGATGATACAGCTAATCACCTCGTATTTCTTCAAAAACAAACGGCATCTCAACAGTTTTTATGTCAGGCAAACCGATTCGATCATACAATTCTGGACGCAGGAGTATGTCGACGGCAAAAAGATGACCGACATCCCGATTTATATCCTGACCAGCGGGTACACCTTTTCCGCCGCCGAGGAGTTTACTTACAATCTTAAAACTATGGAACGTGCTACCATTGTCGGTGAGACCACCGGTGGTGGCGCTCACCCGGTTGAACGGCATGTATTCGACAACCTACATGTCAGAATATCGGTGCCGTTCGGCCGGGCCATCAATCCTATCACGGGGACAAATTGGGAGGGCGTTGGTATCACACCGCACATTGAGGTCCCGCAGGAAGGGGCGCTTGAGGTGGCTCATGTCGAAGCCCTCAAGGAAATTTTGAAAACGGTTATCGATGAAGATCGAAAAGGCGGCCTGATCTGGACCATTGCCAACATGGAGGCGATGCTTAATCCGGCGACGGTGGATGATGCGACCATGCAGAAATACGCCGGGGTATATGGCCCCCGGACCATTATGTATGAGAACGGTAAGTTGTATTATCAACGCGAGGGGCGACCGAAATTCTGGATGATCCCAATGACGGATGACACGTTTGTGTTCAAGGAAATATCGTATTTCAGGATACGGGTCGAGATGGATAATGCCGGCAATCCGACGGCATTGGTGGGATTATATGACAATGGGCATACCGATCGCAGTCCGAAGGGTGAGGGAAAGTAGCGAGGTGAGGATAGACACCCGATGAGGGTATGTTGGTGGTAACCAACCATGCCGGGCGGGCCATGTCCTGCCCGGCGGTTGGTCGTCTGGAATTATCAGGAACATTTTTGACTAATGTTGTTTTTCTGAATCCTTTTCGATATATTCCAATCTAATATGGATGAGAGGAAACTGATCAGGCTGGCGCAGGGTGGCGATTTTGACGCTTTTAATACCCTGATTGCCGGTCATAAAGACAAAATATACCGGTTGGCGCTAAAACTCACCGGCAACCGGGAAGATGCGGATGATATCGTGCAGGAAACATTTCTCAAAGCGATTGACAATATTGACAAGTTTCGGATGGAAGCATCGTTCGGAACCTGGCTATATACGATCGCACTCAACAGCGTACGGGCACATGCGGGTAAGGAAAAACGCATGTCGCTCAAGCCGATTGAAGAATATCTGCCAAGTGATCACTCATCGGATGCCGCCGAGCTGTTTGAGTGGGGTGACCCGCACCAGATTTTTGAGAACAAGCAACTGCAGGAACTGATCGAGAGAGCGCTGGCGGAAATGCCGATCAAATACAGCACGCCATTTGTATTGCGTTATATGGAGGAGATGTCGGTCAACGAGGTTGCCGAGATGTTGAAATTGACGGTTGCGGCAACCAAATCCAGAATTCTGAGAGCGCGGCTGGCGCTGAGGGAGAAACTGGAAGACGTTTTCCGGGAGCGAGTTCATGGGTAAATGTAATAAACAGATACAGCAGATTTGCGATTATGTTGATGGCGAGCTGGAAAGCGCGCTGTGTGCCGAACTTGAGGCGCAGTTAAAGGAATGTAACAATTGCCGGTTGATGGTTGATTCGCTCAAACAGACCGTGGTTTTATGCCGCGAGGGTAAGCCGGAGCCTCTTCCGAAAGAGCTGGAAGCCAAGCTTAATAACGCGCTTCGCCGCCGCTGGGAAAAGAAATTCGGCAAGAAACAGGGTTGAGCCTAATATTCGCTGAATAAAATCGTAGATCGTTATTGGTTTTAGGCCCATCCGGGCCTTTTTCTTTTGGAGTTTTATCTCAAAGAGATGTTTCAAGCTACTTTATCTTGCTGTGATGCAATAAAATAGTAAATTGTGGAGGACGTTGATCTTTTTTTGAATCGTTTGCGGGCAAATCCTATCTAAAAGGTTAAAATCACAGAAATCGAGAAAGGATTTGGCTGATGAAACGGTTTTTTACAGAATTTGCGATTAATCATCCCTGGACGGTGATAGTATCAGTGGTGCTTATTACCGCTTTCTTTGCCGCCCAGCTTCCGAATATTAAAATCGACACCGATCCCGAAAACATGCTTGAGGCCGATGAGCCGGCACGGCTTTTTGATCATGAGGTCAAAGAGACTTTTTCAATATATGATTTTATCGCGGTCGGTGTGGTTGAGGAGAAGGGGGCTTTTTCCAGGCAGTTGCTGACCGATGTTTACAATATTATTGAAGACGTGGCAGAGATCGACGGCGTGATTGCCGATGATATCCTGGCGCCGTCCATGGTGGATGATATCAAGCAGGCTGATGGTATTCTCACGGTCAAAACCCTTCTCGATGAAGAACCGGAGAATGAAGAACAGGCGCAGTACATTTTAAGTCGTATCAAGGACAATCCGATTCTGCGCGGCAAGCTGGCTTCGGATGACGGTAAGGCAATCGCGATGTTCATCCCGATTGAGTCGAAGAATATGTCGCATCGCATTGCCGGCGAGATTCGGGAAATAGTCGATCGTCACTCTCACGGCGAAGAATATTTCATCGCCGGTCTGCCGGTTGCCGAAGACAGTTTCGGTGCGGAGATGTTCAAGCAGATGGCGGTCAGCGCGCCGCTGGCGGGATTGATTATTCTGCTTTTGATGCTGATGTTTTTCCGCAATCTCAAGATTGTCATTGCACCGATGATTGTGGCGGTGGCGTCGGTAATTTGGGCGATGGGGCTGTTGATTCTCACTGGGAACACGGTTCACATTATGAGTTCGATGATTCCGATCTTTTTAATTCCGATTGCAGTGTTGAACTCGATTCATATTATTTCCGAATTTCACGATCGCTACCAGAAATATAAGCACAAAAAGACCACGATTCGAACCACGATCGGTGATTTGTTTATCCCGATGTTGTTTACGACCGTAACGACCATTGTTGGATTTATCTCGCTGGCACTGACGCCGATTCCGCCGGTGCGGGTGTTCGGCATATTCGTGGCGTTCGGTATTTTCGTGGCTTGGTTTTTGTCGATCACGTTCAACCCGGCCTTCGCGGTGCTGATTTCGGATAAATCCTTGCGTAAATTCGGGAAGGCTGATGACGAGCACGGGCCGCTGTCGCGTTTGATGCATGTGTTTCGGAATTTCAGTTCCAGGCATTACAAGGGAATTTTGTTCGGTTCGGCAGTGATTGTGGTGGTGGCCGCGGTCGGCCTGAGTCTGATCGAAGTCAACGACAACCCGGTCAAGTGGTTCAAGCAGAATCATCCCCTACGAGTCGCTGATGTCAAGCTCAACCAGCATCTTGCAGGCACATATATGAATTATCTGGTTTTCGAAAGCGACGAACCTGATGCCATGAAGAATCCTGAGACATTGCGCTATATCGAACGGATGCAACGGTATCTTGAGCAGAACCGCATTGTGGGTTCGACTACGGGCCTGACCGATATAGTCAAGAAGGTGCGGTATGAGTTGTATGACGCTGATCCGGCGATGAACGCCATTCCTGACAACCAGGATGAGGTCGCCCAGAACCTGTTTCTTTTCGAGATTTCCGGCGGCAATCCCGACGACCTGTTCAAATTCGTTACGCAAGATTATGACAAGGTCAATGTCTGGGTACAAATGCGCGAAGGTGACAACAATTCCGTGATGTCGGTGGTGCAGGATGCGGAGCGGTTTTTCTCCGACAATCCCCCGCCTGTCGAATTGGAGATGCACTGGGCGGGATTACCCTATGTTAATGTTGTCTGGCAGGAGAAGATGGTTGGTGGGATGCGTTCGGCATTGCTAAGTTCGTTTGCAGTGGTGTTCATTATGATGGTATTCCTGTTCCGTTCGCCCCTGCTGGGGTTGATCTCGATGTTGCCGCTGTCGATCACCATTATGGCGATTTATGGTGCAATCGGGTATCTCGGTAAACCGTACGATATGCCGGTAGCGGTACTGTCGTCGCTCACGCTGGGCCTGTCAATTGATTTTGCAATTCATTTTATCAAGCGGTCCAAATATATTCATGAAAAGACCGGGGATTTCAAACAAACCTTCCCTGAAATATTCGAGGGACTGGCGCGGGCAATCAGCCGTAACGTGCTGGTGATCGCGATCGGTTTTGTCCCGATGTTTTTCTCATCGCTGGTGCCGTATATCACGGTGGGATCGTTTTTCTTTGCGATCATGATAGTCTCGGGAGCGGTAACGATGCTGTTGCTTCCGGCGATCTTTATCGTTTCGAAAAAACGACTGTTTCCGGCGATGGAAGTCAATCAGGTTGCATTGAAAAAAGATGTCGTGAACGAATAAAAAGAGAAATGGAGTATGCCATGAAGATGTATAGAATATTTACGGTTATTGCGGTGGTCCTGATGATTACGACGATCAATGTCAATGCCCAGGACAACCAGGCCGAAGAATTGATGAAGAAGGCGCATCTGGCCCTGTTTTATTCCGCCGATGACGGTGCCGCCGAAGTAACCATGAAAATCGTCAATTCCAAGGGCAAGGAGCGCCTGCGGGAATTCACCATGTTACGCCTCGATGTGGAAGAGGGTGGCCGGCAGGATTACTATACCTATTTCAAGAAGCCGCACGACGTCTCCCGACTGACTTTTATGGTTCACAAGATTCCGTTTGAAACCGATAACCGCTGGCTATATATACCGGCCGTTGATCTGGTAAAGCGAATATCCGCGGATGACAAGAACTCCAGCTTTGTCGGCTCTGATTTCACGTATGAGGACGTTTCAGGTCGTCACTGGAGTGAGGACCAGCACACCATTCTCCGAGAAGATAAGCTTGGCGACCGAGCCGTGTATGTCATCGAGTCGGTTCCGAAGGAAAAATACAAGGGCTTTGCGCGCAAGGTGACTTATGTCGACAAGGGACACTTCCTGCCACTCAAGGAAGAGTACTACAACAAGAAGGATGAACTCGAGCGCGTATTCACCGCGGAGCGAGTTGAAGAGATTGAGGGGATACAAACCGCGACCCTCCGCAAGATGGAAAATATCAGGAAGAAACAGTACACGACGGTGGAGTTTACCAGTATCGAATACAATCTGGGAATGAAGGAAAGCATTTTCACCGAGCGCTATCTTAAAAACCCGCCGCGTGAATTTATCAAGTAAGAGAAGGGGCTTAAGGTGATTACAATGTTGAAGGCAATTGGATTTACAGCGTTGATGTCCCTGATGATCATGGTATCTACGGGCAACGCCGGCGAAACCTATATCACCGGTTTTATGCAGGGACTATATGGTGGCGGTCTTGATGCAGACAATCCGACCGAATCGGAAATGACTGCCTCCGAAGCGCGCCTGCAACTTCGGTTGGAGTCGTTTTCGGATGCCGCCGAGGTATTTGGCCGCCTGGACTTTGTGTATGACGATTATTATCAGCCTAGTTATGACTGGGAGTTGCGTGAGGGGTATGTTAAGTTTCGGCTTGGCAATAAAATCGATTTTAAGATAGGTCGCCAGATTATAACCTGGGGAACCGGTGACTTGATTTTTATCAACGACCTGTTTGCCAAGGATTACCGCTCGTTTTTCAGTGGGCGGGATGATCAGTATCTCAAAGCGCCGCAGAATGCTCTTCGCGGTGCATATTATTCACCGGTTGGGGCTTTTTCATTAATTTTTACACCGCGTTTTACGCCGAACCGCATCCCGACGGGGGAGAGATTGAGTTATTTCAGCCCGCTGGCGGGAGCGATTGTCGGGGGAGAGGAGAACTATTTCGAGGGACGTCTGCCGAAGGCGAAATTCAAGAACAGTGAAATCGCCGGCCGATTCAGCCGGTATTTCGGTTCAATCGATGCGGCTGTGTATTTCTATCGCGGCTTTTACAAAAATCCGACCGGTCTTGATATGGTGGAAATGACCGCGTACTATCCACGCTTATATGTATACGGAGCGTCGCTGAGAATGCCGCTTCTCGGTGGCATCGGCTGGCTGGAGTCGGGGTATTATGATTCCCGCGATGACAGCGACGGTGATAATCCGCTCATTCCCAATTCCTCATTGAATTCAATGATCGGATTTGAGCGGCAGATCAATTCGAATCTGACCGCCAATGTGCAGTACCAGAACGAATACATGATTGATCATGACGTATACTCTGCGAATTTGCCGGAAACAATGGTAGAAATGGATGAAGTGTATCAACTGATGACGACGCGACTAACGCAATTACTATGGATGGAGACCGTTACGGTTTCCGCCTTTGGTTTTTATTCTCCCTCGGAGGAGGATTTTTACGGACGGTTCTCGATCAGTTACAAGTATACCGATGCACTGACTTTGGCAGTTGGCGCCAATATTTTCGATGGTAATGATGAGTGGACCGACTTTGGTGCGTTTAAGAAGAACGATAATGCATATGTCAAAATGACATATGGTTTTTAGCGGGAGTATGAGATGAATTTGGAAAACAGCATACGCCTTTTGGCCGGGACATTGATATTGATATCTTTGTCACTGGGGTATTTCGTGTCGCCGTACTGGTATCTGCTGACGGCGTTTGTGGGATTCAATCTGATCCAGTCTTCGGTCACAAAGTTTTGTCCAGCTGAAATTATTTTTGCCAGGCTCTTTTTCAAAAAGAGATAGCGGCAGTGTCACAGGGGGTGATCATCGATCACCCCTTTTTATTTCCATCTATTTGGATGGAGCGTTTTCACGTTTCGCTTCGAATATTCTCACAATAACATATGCCAGTAAGGCGAATATAAAAAATGCCAGAAGCATCCAAGCAATTCCCTGCAGGGCATCAATAACGGCGCGATACACCTCTAAAATCCAGTGATTGGTATCCATAACCAGGGCGGTCTGCCGCTCGATTTTGTCGATCGGATCGAGATATCGTTCCATCTTCCAAACCCTGACGCCGCTGGATATACCTGAGACATAAATCGCAAACTTCATATATTTCACCCAGCCGGCGCTGATATCCTCGGGAATGATGCGCTTGAGAATTCCCTCGATTGGTCGGGTGAAGAATTTAACGCAGATTAGCGATACGATCAGCGAAATCACAAAGGTGACCGCGAGCATTGAGATAAACATGTGTCCCCCGGATTATTCCTGGATCCAGCCGAGTTGTTCCGCCATGGTGAGTCGGTCGAAAAATCCCCGGATCGTTGTGATTTTACCGTTTTCGAGTTCTATGATGTCGACTGCCTGGACAAACACCTTTTTGTTGCTGGGTGGTGTTTCCGGTAGGGGGCCGGTATTGGCACCAATGATATGGTACTCCACGACGTATTTGTTGTCATCAACCTTTGACACCGCACTGATTTGGAGAGTATAATCCGGGAATGCCGAAAACATGGTTTTCGCATATTCCACCAACGCTATCGGCGTTACTGCTTTGCCCGCCGAAGGGTCGCTGTAATTGGCGTTTTTATTGAAGAAATCCGCAATTGCGTCGGGGTCATGCCTGTTCCATGCATCGTAGTATCCAGCCACGGTTTTGTCAGTGCTCATGCCCGGCCCTTTCCTGAAATGTAATTTTGACGGTTATTGTCAGATATCATAATAAGTGCAAGGTATGTGACATTGGCGAAAATTCAAGACCCAAGGCCTATTCTTTTTCGAGTTTTTTTATTTTTTTGTACAAGTGCGATCGTTCCAGTCCAAGCTGGCGAGCCGTTTCTGACATATTGCCGTTATTGCGCGCGATAGCACTCTCAATATACTCGCGTTCGAATTTCTCCGCGGCCTCTTTCAACGAGACAATCCGGCGCGGCGTTTTCCTCGGAAGCAACGATTTGAGATCGGCGGGTCCAACCTGTTCAGTGTCACAATAGATATGGACACGTTCCATAAGGTTTTTTAATTCGCGAACATTTCCCGGGAAGGGGTATTTCTGTAAAACAATCAGCGCATCTTTGGAGAGGTGTTTTTCGCCAGTTCCGGATTCATTGGCGAATCGTTGCAGGAAATACCGGCACAGGATGGGAATATCGGCCAGGCGCTCTCTAAGCGGGGGAAGATTGAACTGCACGACATTGAGGCGATAGAGCAGGTCTTCACGGAACTGTCCTTCCTGTATCATATGTTCGAGAATCTTGTTGGTTGCCGCAATAATAGTACAAGAAACAGCAATGTTTTTATCCGATCCGACCGGACTTATTTCGCGCGCCTCAATCGCCCTCAGGATTTTGGCCTGCGCGGTCATACTCATCTCACTAATCTCATCGAGAAATATCGTGCCATTATCAGCTTCCAGGAAATACCCATTGCGTGCCTTTGATGCCCCTGTAAAGGCCCCGGGTAAGTGTCCGAACAACTCTGATTCCACCAGTTCCGCCGGAAGGGCGGCGCAATTGACCGCGACAAACGGTCCGTTTGGTGTCCGGCCGCACTGGTGGATCATTCTCGCCACCAGTTCTTTGCCGGTGCCGTTCTCGCCAAGGATCAGAAATTGAGAGGTCCTGGTTGCAGATTTTTCGATATCAGCTTTAAGTTTAACAATTTGCTTCGATTTCCCGACGAAGTCGCCATACAGTCGCGTGCTCAGTCGTTTTGTTTCCGAAACCAGTCTGCTTTTGCCAAGGGCATTTTCGATGGTGACCAGAACCCGGTCGAGTGATAGCGGTTTTTCAATGAAGTCATAGGCACCGGTGCGGATGGCGTCGACCGCCATATCGACATCGGCATGCCCAGAGATCATAACGATGGTCTGCTCCGGTCGTTGTTGAAGAAATTGCCTGAGCAGTTCCAAACCGTTTCCGTCCGGGAGCATGACATCCAAGAATATCAGATCAAACCCGGCTTTGAAATAATCACGGCCGCGGGTACAGTTTTCTGCCGTCACGGTGTCATGCCCGCGTCGATTCAGCGCAGATTTTAGTGTCTGACGGATTGCGCTTTCGTCATCTATTATCAGAATTCTGGCCATGGTTTTGCGGGAGGTCAATCACGACCCCGGCTCCTCCTTCCTTACGATTATACAGAGAGATTGTCCCGCCATGATCATGAATAATCCGCTGACAGATTACCAATCCCAATCCCGAACCACCCGGCCGGTTCGATACATAGGGTACAAATGGTGTTTGAAGTATTTCCGGTGGAAATCCCTGACCGTTATCTTCGATTACTAATTGCAGTTGTCCGGCATTATCCCGGACAGTGACTATAACCGTGGTGCTTTCGCCGGTTGCCAGACCATTCTTGATGATATTAATCAGCACCTGTTGAATCTGGTCGGGATCAAGGTGGAATCTTTTCCTTTTCGATCGAATACTGACAGCCAGACGCCCGGTGTCAATGTCGGCGGCATACAGCCCGATAATACCGTCAATGATTGTATTGGGGCTTACTTCCACGATTTTGGGCGCGCCCATACGGGCGAAGCCAGCGAATTCATCGATCAACGTTGTCATGCGCTGGACTTCGCTTTTTATGATGGCGGTGGTCTCATTCAGCACAATCTCGAAATCCGCATGGTTTTCATTGAATGAGCGGCGCAGATCGTCAGCACTGATTGCAATTGGTGTCAATGGGTTCTTCAATTCGTGTGCAACCTTTTGTCCGATGGCTTTCCACGCGGCAATCTTTTCACTTGTGGCCAGTCGACGCTGAGTGTCTTTGAGTTTTATGGTCATATCACTGAAGGAATCGGCCAATTGCGAAAACTCACCTTCTTCATAGGCCATCACCGGTGTATTATAGTCGCCCGCGGCAATTCGTGACGTGGCCGAGATCAAATTCTCGATTTCCCTCTTGGCGCGGCCGGTAATATACATGCCAAAAGCAATCGCCGCCAAGATGGCGACCAGGGCCACGATTGCCGTTATTTTAACCAGTGACAGGAATAATGGACGATCCGGATTTCCGGCAAAGGTTGCGGTAAGGTAAAAGCCTATTTCCTCGCCACCGGCCAGCAGGATGTAAAAAGAGTCGTCATGTTCCATCAGACGGTGCTTTTCCAACGCCCTCAAGTCAGGAATCGCGTTCATCGAATCACCGGAGAATGAAAGCACAACCTCGGTTCCGGTGATCCTGGCAAGCATGCTCCGATATCCTTCATCAAGGTACAGTCCACCATAAATATAGTAACCGTCGTTAGTCTCCAGCAGACTGGCATTCGCGGCGTGGGGGCCATTGATGTCATACTCAACGGTTTCAAGGAGAGTATTATATTGCCATGCCATCGATTCTCCTATCAAACCGGGACGATGACCCGACACCAGCACTGTTCTATTGGAATCCAGTATTTCCAGAAAATCAACACCATGTGCCTCGGGACTGATGTGGATCTGGTGAATATGACCGGATTGTATCATCAGAATCGCTTTTCTGATTTCCGGCTGTGTGGGTAGAGCCTGCAAGTGATCAAAAAGTTCATCCTGATATGATTGATTGAACTGCAGGAACTGTTGAACTCGACCGGATGCGTCTTTCAGGTAATCGTGCTCCGCCTGCCTGATTGAATGAAAATAAATAAACGTGATGATCAGCAACGGCGGAAGCAGGGCGATGCCGATGAGATACAGACGTATTCGTCCGGTAAAAGTCATAACGCTACCGTTCGGGTATTTCGGGTCGCATGATTTTCGACAGCATCTTCAAGTCCATGTAACCGTCAGGGTCAAACATATACCCCTGCAGGTTATGGTTGGCTACGAAGTATATGGTCGGTCGATACAATGGAAACACTCCGATATCTTCTTTGAAGGAGCGGTCGATTTTCCCGATATAATAGTTTCTTATTTGTTCGGATGCCGCATTTTCGGCTGATTCGATATATTTTCCAATAATGGCAATGGTCTGGTTGATCTGTCTGTCGGGAATGGTGTCGGATGAGGTGATATCATAGATATATTTAAGACTGCGTAAGGCATTATTAGGATCCAGGGGAACAAAGCAAAGGTATAAATCGCCTTCATACCAATCTGATGTAAGGCGGGTTCGGACTTTGTCACGTGAAAGAATATCCGCAAAATAGGCTCCGGTTTGTTGCAATTGACTGTCGAATACGGCAAGTGCCAGATGGTCGGGACGGTTTCGAACCGACTGAATTAACCTTCGACCATCCTCAGGATTGTGATCGTATGCCCGCCGTCCGGTGCTGTCGCATGCATATAATTGTGTTTGTGGGGTTACGCTGTCACCGGTGAAATAGACATATGACTTATCCGGGTCAAAACGATAGTACAAGGCCGTGGTCAGCATGCCGCCGTGATTGAAGTCCCGGGAAATATTGGGAATCAGCGCCGCATAGTAATTCGCCGGGGTTGATATAGACGCCGCTCCCTCAGCCGGCGACCGGGGTTTGCCATATGAAAAGAATCCATCCAGCCCGCCTCCTGAGAAGTCCAATGCCATTTCAAATAATGATTCATACAGCATAAAATTCAATTGACTGCCGGAGTTTGTCATAAACATGTTACTGACCGGATGCAGGGTATAGATAACATGTAGTGGCGGAAAGTCTCTTGTTGGAAAATCGGTAGATGTGGGTAGTGATTTGAATTCCGCGGCGCCAATTTGTATCGGGGCCAATGTGTCAACATCGACCGCATCAATAAGGACTTTCAATCTTTCCAAATTTTTTCCTTCAAATGGGTGGTCAAGCGGATAACTGACTGATACACCGGGCTGGGAAAACTCGATCAAGCCATAACTCAGCACCACCCGTCCGCGATATACGACGAATTTGCAATCAGGATAAATGAAATCCTCCAGCCCGGATGAAAAATACAGACGATTTAATTTGTATTGTAAAACCGAACCTTCCACTTCTTTGCCGAGGGCACCATGGGTGCATATTAAAATGATCAGGATCAAAGCAATTGCTGTCTTTGGCATGGCCCGTTTTGTTTTGCTATGTGCAATGGATTTTATCATGATAATTATACATATCGTTTTTAATGTCATGTGTCAATAATGACACATGGAAATCTATTGTTTTTCTATTACTTATACTCCAATATCGGCTAAATGTGTCAAATCTGACACGGTTTTCTGGTCTGCGGTATGACAAAATATCGCTAAGTGTATGTATGACATGATCTAATGATGTCGGCATTGATTTTGATGTGTTTCCCGGTGAATTGCAAACCGTAACCGAAAGGAGTAAAAAAATGAAACGAGTAATGATCTCAACGGCGATGGGGGCGATGTTATTGGCCGGGATTCTACTGGCATTCGGCTGTAGTGATGATAGTACATCAAATCAGAAGGGCGCACTGGATAATATAATTGACACCATCGCGGCGGATGTTGCGGAAGGAGTAGTTGATGCCGCCTTTGCCAACGCACTTGAAGAAAAGCAAGAGATATATGGCCCGCATCCGGCTGATGACCGATATGATATCGATGGCATGTTGTTGGCCGATTCGATTCTCTATGCGGTTTATGACGGTGGTGTGGTGGTGTATGATTTGACCGTTATGGACTATGTTACGATTGATACCGATGAGGAATTCAATGCCATAGCCGGGCATGATGGCAATATCTTTGTGGGGGGAGAGGCTCTGTACACCGTTGAGGATACCCATCTGGTTCATATCGATGTCACATTCGATGGCACTATTACCAGTCTTTACAGCTATGGCTATCGGTTGATGATCGGCACCGATTGCGGTCTGTATTCCGTGAGCGGTTCAGGCGATGAAGTGCTCATGGAAGAGGTTGTGGTGACCGACATGGCTTGTGATGGTGACGGACTCTGGATCGGGACCGATGGCCAGGGATTGTATCGCTGGGACGGGGAAGAATTCCACAAGCGTTTTCTTCTGCGCGACACGACCATTTTTGATATTGTCAACAGCGTAACGTACAATCACAAGCATCTCTATCTCGGGACCGATGTTGGTTTGTTCGTTTATGACGGTGGTCGCTGGCAACAACTAACCGCCGCCGATGGGTTGCCGTCGGATATCGTTGAAACCATTGATGCTTCATCCTGGGTGATCCTGATCGGGACTGCCAACGGGGTTATCTCCTATTTCAACGGCGACTTTATGCCGGTCCCGGAATTGGAGGGAAAGAGGGTTGCGGCGTTTCAGCGATTCGGGCGCAAGATCATCGCCGCCACCGATGACGAAGGTGTCATAATGAAGTCGGGAAACGCGGTCATGACCCTGGTTACTCCAGACGCTGATGCTGAAACAAAACCGGAGGATGATGTCTTTTCATACTCGGTTGAATAAGTCCCGTCTTTGAGATAGAGTAAACCGGATGGGGCTGTCCGCGCCTCCCGAAAATTCTTCGGGAGGCCGTTTTTAATTTCAGTAGAAAAAAGGGGGACGGGATTTCTCGTCCCCCTGGTTTGGTGAATGCTTCATCGCTCCGCGCGCTGGTCCTGCAGTCTTTCCGCCAGTAAGATAAGGTCAACCAGTTCCCGCACTTCCTGACTTTCCGTCTGGCGATGCACCCGGTTGGCCAGATCGAACACATCACTCAGGCTACCGCCTTTTGCCCAGTATGACTTGCCGAGGATCTCCGCAAATTCCGCGGCCGCGGCGGCCAATTTGAACTCCGGTGTGCAAGATTGAAAACGCCTGTGAAAATCCCGTCCGGTAATCCCGAACTGGATTTCCTCGGCTTCACGCAATTCATCGGGGGCCTTGAAACGAATGAACACGTCCGCCACCTGTCCCCGGGGAACGTTGCGATGAAACTTGATTTCATACAATGCTGTTACGCTGTGTCCGGCCCCGATCTCTCCGCCGTCCTCTTTATCATCTCTAAATTTGTTGTCGGCCACGTCGCGATTCTCATAGCCGATCAGGCGATAACTGCGGACGAGGTCGGGATTGAAATCGACCTGAATTTTCACGTCACGCGCGATCACCTGGAGCATACCGGTCAGATTTTCAACAAAGACACGATGAGCCTCGTCGATACCATCGACATAGGCATAATGGCCATTACCTTTATTGCCCAGTTTTTCCAATAGGATATCATTATAGTTAGTCATGCCGAAACCGATTGATGACAGGGTAATACCGCGATCGGCGTATTCCTTGATCCAGTTCAGCAGGTCTTCAGCACGAGTCGTGCCGACATTGGCGACACCATCAGAGCAGAGAATCAATCGATTGATTTTGTTACGACTAAAATGCCTATCCGCCATTTGATAGCCCAACTTCAAGCCTTCTTCGGCATTGGTCGAACCGCCTGATTCCAGTGATGAAATGGCGGCGCGGATACGGCACTTGTTGGATGTTAATTGTAAGAGCTCACGGCCCCGCGATCCATAGACCACAATACCGACTTTGTCATCTCGTCGCAGTTCATCGACCAGCATACGCAGGGCTTTTTTAACCAGTTCCAGACGGTTTTCGGTCGCCATTGATCCCGAAACATCAACCACGAAAATCAAGTTAGCCGACCGGCGACGAAATTCATCAATCTCGCGCCCTTTGATGCCGATGCGCAACAGTTGGCAATTGTCGCCGAAGGGAGACGGTGCTCCCTCGATATGCACGGCAAATGGCTCGCGGAGGGGTGGTTGATAGCCATAATCGAAGTGATTAATGAATTCCTCGGCACGAACGGCTTCGTCAGGGGGAAGGTGTCCCTGTTCCAGATAGTTGCGGGCCTTGATAAATGAGGCATCGTCAACGTCGATGGCAAATGTTGAAAAATTATCATCCTCGGTGTCGACAAAGGGATTAGTGCCATAGTCTTTGTAAAAGGTGGCGTCATACGGTTCCCCATTGACGATGTGTGTCCCTCCGTGCACGGGACCGTATCCGCCCAGGGGATCGCCAATCGATTGTCCATCCGTGATACATTGCACTTCACCAGCACGGCCACCGCGGATAATCACCTCGCCTTCAGATGATGTTACGACGCCTGATGAGTTTCGCACCAATTCATCAACACTGACGGCAGGCATTTTTTTAATGACATCTTTGGAGACATTTACTTCGGAACTGACTTTATACTTGTCAATTCTGTCCTTGGTTGCAGTAACCTTGATTACCCGATGCAAGTCGGTTACTGATGCCTGCATCTCAATAGCGAGTTTGGTGGTTGAATCCGCCCAGACTCTAATGCTGTCCAGTTGGAGTGTGCAAAAACTGACAGATACGACATTCAGTTGATACAAGCCGGGCGCAATGCCGGTAATCTCAAAGCGACCATCAGGATCGGTAATGGCTCCCCTGGTGGTGCCAGTCAACTGCACCGAGGCGCCGGGAATGGGATTGCCGGTTTTTTGGTCAATGACGATGCCGGCGATGGTGCCGGTTTTGGCGGCCATGATTGCCAGCGGAATGAGGGCAATCAGGGCGGTGAGGATGAATGCTGAGAATCTCAATTTGGGACGCATAATCCACCTCCTTTAGTGGTGACAGTGTTCGGTTTCTGAGGGGATTACATACTAAAGACGTATTTCTTCCCTGAAATATCAAACGCGGACATAAAAAAACCCCGCAGAGCGGGGTTTTGTGAGGCCAAATCCTGGTCCTGAGTGACCTTGCGGTGAATGCCGCACGGTCAGGACATGTGGTTTGGATCAGGATCGGGTGGTGAGATCTTCTCATTTTTTCTGTGTTCTTTGGCGCGTTTATCGGCAATGGCGTAGTAAATCAACAGGCCCGCCCCGGCAAAGATAAACATCAGGCTGATAGAAACCTCGGTTTCATACCAATGATACGGTAATATCCGGGCGATAATGATTGCCAGCCCGATTCCGGTGAGAACCAATCCCCATTTCAACGATGACGGGGCATAGGCCTCGTCTTTGCTGAAGAACAGGTATTTGATTTTTTCATCGACCAGCCCCTTGTCAATCAGCTTACGCCGCAAGCGATAGTCCAGGAAGAGCTTCAGCATGTAGGCGAAGACAAACAGGATAAATATGGGGGCTATAGCATCTGCAAATGAGCTCATATCGTTGCTCCTTTCATGTTCAATTCTTGACTGATTAGACCGGATTGTTGTAATATTGTTGCGGGCAGGAGCAAAAAAATATGTGCAACATTTATATTAACAAACGGTCATATATAGTATGAATGCGTGTCCGCCTGAAAGCAAAGCGCTGATTGATCGCATTCTGGGCGGTGACGACAGAGCCTTCAAGACCCTGGTGGAAGGTCACCAACGATTGGTCAGCCACGTCGTCTTTCGCATGATCTCCGACGGGCAGGACCGCGAGGATGTATGTCAGGAAGTATTTATGAAGGTATATAGGAATCTCAGGCGTTTTCGCTTTGAGAGCAAGCTGTCGACCTGGATTGCCAGGATAGCCTATAATACCTGCCTGACTTATCTTGAGGCAAAACGCATCCCGCTGGCGGATGAGGAAACGATGGATTTTGAAAAGCCGGTTGATGTCCGGCATGGCAGTTTCGCGCCGGATCGGTTGTTTGAATCGCGCGACCTGGCCGATCGGATCAAGTATGAGATTGAGGGGTTGCCGGTGCATTTCCGGACGGCGCTGACGTTGTACCATCTGGACGAGATGAGTTATGCCGAGATTTCCGACATTATGCACATGCCGGAGAACACGATCAAAAGTCACATGTTTCGGGGACGGCGCATGTTGAAGGAACGGTTGATCGCAAAATACGGGGTGGAGGATTTATGGCGATAGAACATCTGACCGACGAACAGTTTCAGGAATACCTGGACGGCAATCTGGCCGATGAATCCAGGTCGGTGGTTGAGACGCACCTGGAAGTCTGCGAGCATTGCCGTGACAATCTTCGTCAGTATCAATTGCTCTATGAACGTCTTGGTGACGATTCCGGATTTTCGCTGCCGGCGGATTTCGCGGCCGGGGTGGTATCGCGAATCGAAAGCGAATCGGCTGAAAATGCCTCATCGCGTGTGTGGTCTG
>Ga0272441_10003264_pt1 | contig 31107 bp, 13 predicted proteins | sample SSMProp6N_FD_193582 | JGI IMG/M metagenome (GOLD analysis project Ga0272441, IMG submission 193582) | Marine sediment archaeal communities from Little Sippewissett salt marsh, Falmouth, MA, United States - SSM-Prop-6N | ecosystem: Environmental > Aquatic > Marine > Wetlands > Sediment ... | reverse complement strand
CCCCCCACGCCGTGAACGCCCCCAACCCATTTAGCCCCCGGCCCTCGTGGCCGGGGGCAAAGCCCTTCCCCTTCGCCCCACGCCGTGAACGCCCCCAACCTATTTAGCCCCCGGCCCTCGTGGCCGGGGGCAGAACCCTTCCACGAGATTGGGCCCCGACACGCGGAACACGGGTGCCCCCGGCCACAAGGGCCGGGGGCAAAGCCCTTCCACAAGACCAAGCCCCGACACGCGGAACACGGGTGCCCCCGGCCACAAGGGCCGGGGGCAAAGCCCTTCCACGAGACCAAGCCCCGACACGCGGAACACGGGTGCCCCCGGCCACAAGGGCCGGGGGCTAAATGGGGGGGAGGACTTGGGAGGTGGGTGGTTGTCAGAAGCCGAGGACGAGCGGGTCGGTGGCGGCGGCGAGGGCGGTGAGCAGGCATTCGGCGTAGACCAGCGTGATGGCGCGGCGTACGGGGGCGACGGCGGCGGCAAGGGCCAGCACGACGGCGGCGGCCGCGCCGGCGAGATAGAGCCCCTTGCAGCCCAGCAGGGCCGGGAGAAGCAGCAGCGGCGCGGGCGCGGCGACGGCGGTGGCGGCGACGCGTCGCCAGAAGCGCGGGCGTCGGTGGACGAGGGGCGCCCGGCCGGGGGCGCGGCGGTCGCCGGCGACGTCGCGGAGGTCCTTGAGCAGCTCGTAGCCGAAAGCCGTCGGCAGCAGCCAGGCGGGGAAGACGATCAGCGTCGCCGCCCGCGGACCCGTCGCGCCGCCGACGAAGGCGATCGCCAGCGGATAGAGGCTCGTCATCAGCACGGCGACGGCCAGGGGTTTGCCCACGCCCAGCCGCTTGCTGAAGACGTCGTAGAGCACCAGCCCGGCGGCGACGGCGGCCAGGGCACCCAGGAACGCCGCCCCGCCCGGCACGGCCGCGGCGAGGCCCGCGCCGAACAGCCCCGCCGCGAAGATCCCCGCCGCCCGGCGCGTCACCTGCCCGCCGGGGATCGGCCGGTGCGGGGCGTTGAGGCGGTCGACGGCCACGTCGCACACGTCGTTCAGCACGTAGCCGCCCGCGATGACCAGGGCGAGCGCCGCCGCCGACAGCCCCGCCGCGAGCCAGCGGCCGCCCAGGTCCCCGCCGGCGGCGTAATACACCGTCAGCAGGTACGTCAGCGACATGGGTAGGGGGTAGTACGGCCGGCACAGCCGCAGCAGCGCCCCCGTCACGGCCGGACCCCCACCACGGCGATGTAGCGGTGCGTGTAGGGCACGCCGGCGGGCGTTCCGTAGAGGGCTTCCATCACCTCGGCGAACCGGGCGAAGATCGCCTCGCGGTTCTCGTCGTCGGTGGCGAACTCGAACCCCGCGGCCGCTCCCGTGGCCGTCAGACGGTCGATCACCGCCCGCCCGGTGGGGCAGCGGTAGGTCCGCGCACCGGACGCCTGCCAGCACACGCGCAGCCCGCACGCGCGGCAGATCGCCGCCAGCATGCCCGCGGTCATCAGGAACCGCACCTTCATGACGTGCCGCAGCGCCTCGGGCCGCTCGGCGAACGTCCGCGCCGCGGCCCAGAGCACCTTCGCCAGCGACAGCAGGGAGTTGTCCACGATGCCCAGCCGCCCGCCCGGGCGGAGCACGCGACGGGCCTCGCGAACGACCGCCAGCGGCCGGGTGTAGCCCAGCGCCCAGCCGCAGGTGATCGCCTCGGCGCTGCCCGCGGGGCGGGCGCGGAGGTAGTCCGCCGCGTCGGACCAGACGAAGTCGCACCGCTCCGCGTGTGCCGCCCTCGCCGCAGCGAGCATGCCCCGGGACGCGTCCACCCCCACGGCCCGGGTGCCGGTCCGCTCGGCGAGCTGGCGCGTGAGGAAGCCCGTCCCACAGGCCAGGTCGATGCATCGCCCGCCCGGCGCCGGATCGAGCCGCTCCAGCATCGCCAGCGACAGGTCGCGCATGTGGGCCGTCCAGGCGGCGTCGTAGCCGCCTGCCACCGCGTCGTAGCTCCGCGAGACCAGGTCGACGGTCCGCTCGGGCTGGCGCAGCGCCAGCCGTCCGGCTCGCGCAGCCAGTCGCACCCATCCGCCGACAGGTTTCCGGATACCCCGTCCGCTCACCGTCCCAACCGTCCCTTCACACGGCGGTGCCCAACGGGCAACCAGACTACCCGATCCGGTCCGCCCGTGCACGCGGGTCGAGCCGCCCCCCGTGCCCGCCCCGGCCGCAACCACAGCACCGCCCGGATGCTGCGGCGGGCTCCTTTTGTGCGAAAGTCTAGTCCATACATGGAATTGCGCTTGATGGTGGCCGGGTTTGCGGCTATGATATTCTGGGGCTGGGTGCATCGCCTTGCTGGGCGGGCTCGCCGGTCCTCAGCCGCCGTCCAGGAGTTGATGTGCCCTTGCGCGTACGCTCAGACCGACCGGAGGGATCGGGGCCGGTGTCGCCAGCAGCCCGACGGGGGAAGCCGCCCGCCCCCCTGCCGGTGCTGGAGGCGCTGGAGTGTCGCCTGCTGTTGTCGGCCGAGGGAGAGATCGACCCCCTCGCCTCGCCGCCCGAAACGGCGGAGGTCGGCGGGACGGTGTGGTACGACGCGGACTGGAACGGCGTGCGCGGCCCCGGCGAGGTTTCTCTGCCCGGCTGGTCGGTCTACCTCGACCTCAACGACAACGGCGTGCTCGACGGCACGGGCTCGACGGACCTCCCCTCGACGGACGTGCCCCAGTCGATCACCGACATGACGACCGCGACGTCCGAACTGGTCGTCAGCGGGCTGGGCGGCGAGGTCCGCGACGTGAACCTCACGCTGCGCCTCACCCACACGTGGACCGGCGACCTGGACGCGTTTCTCACCGGCCCGTCCGGCACGGAGGTGGTCCTGTTCTTCGAGGTGGGCGGCAGCGGCGACGACTTCCTCGACACGACCTTCGACGACGAGGCCGACCTGTCGATCAACGACGGCAGCGCCCCGTTCACGGGCCGCTTCCGCCCGCAGGAGCCGCTGGCCGGCTTCGACGGGCAGGGCGCCGACGGCACGTGGACGCTCTCGGTCCACGACGGGTACGGCGGCGACGTCGGCCTGCTCGAAGCCTGGACGCTGACCCTGGATACGGGCGAGCCGACGGCCGTAACCGACGCCGACGGCGCCTATGCGTTCGGGGGGCTGCCCGCCGGAACGGTTCACCTGCGGCAGGTGCTCCCATCCGGCTGGACGCAGACGCATCCCGCCGACGATCACACCGTCGTGCTGGCCGACGGGCAGGCGGCGAGCGGGCTGGACTTCGGCAACCACGCCGCGCCGGGCAGCGTCGCGGGGGGGGTGTGGCACGACGCCGACCGGGACGGCGAGCCGGACCCCCACGAGCCGCCCCTGGCGGGCGTGCGGGTCTTCCTGGACCACGATGGCGATGGGGCGTGGGACGCCGACGAGCCGTTTGCCCTGACGGCCGGCGACGGCACGTACACGATCGAGAACGTCCCGCCGACGACACACCTGGTCGTCGCGGCGTTCGAGCCCGGCTGGCAGCAGAGCTTCCCCGCCGGGCCCGGCGGGCAGGCGGTGACGGTGGGCCCGGGCGAGGCGGCGACGGGCGTGGACTTCGGCGCGCACACGGGCGCGGCGATTGGCGGGGCGGTGTGGTACGACGCGAACGGGGACGGCGAGCGCGGCGCCGGTGAGCCTGGGCTGGAAGGCTGGACGGTCTACCTGGACCTCGACGACAGCGCCGCCCGGGACCCCGACGAGCCCTTCGCCGTCACCGGCGCCGACGGCGGCTACGTCCTGCCCGTCGCGCCGGGCGACTACGTCGTGCGAGCGGAGGCCCGGGCCGGCTGGGCGCAGACGGCCCCCGCGGGCGATGCGGGCCTGGCCGTGACGGTCGGCTTCGGCGAGGTCGTCGGCGACGCGGACTTCGGCGCGTTCGCAGCGACGGCGGTCCGCGGCAGCAAGTGGAACGATCTGGACCGGGACGGCGCCTGGGACGCCGGCGAGGGGGGCCTGGCAGGCTGGCGGATCTACCTGGACCTCGACAACGACGGGCAGTGGTCCGCCGACGAGCCGTTCGACATCACGGCCGCGGACGGCTCGTACGAGATCGCCGGCCTCGTGCCGGGGTCGTATCTCGTCGCCGAGCAGCCGCAGGCGGGGTGGACGCAGAGCTACCCGTCCGCCGACGCTCCGGGCGTTCCGGCGGCCCGGACGGCGGCGCAGGACGCCCTGCTGGCGGCCGTCCAAACCACCGCCTCGAAGCGCCCGGCGTACGCGGCGAGTATCGGCCCGACCGAGCTGTCGGCCCAGGGCGGGGCGGCGCTCGAGCCGAACCTGAGCCTCTCGGGCTCGCTGATCGGCATGGACGACTTCCGCGCCGACCCGCGGTTCGCGGGGATCGACGGCCGGGGGTTCGCCGTGGTGATCGTGGACACGGGGGCGGACCTGGACCACTCGTTCTTCGGCCCCGACGCCGACGGCGACGGCATTGCCGACCGCATCGTCTACCAGTGGGACTTCGCGGAGGGCGACGGCTACGCCGGAGACGGCGACGGCCACGGCACGAACGTCGCCAGCATCGCCGTCAGCCAGGACGCCGCGTACACGGGCATGGCGCCGGGGGCGGACCTCATCGTGCTGAAGGTGCTGGACGACACCGGCAGCGGGACGTTCGCCGACATCGAGGCCGCCCTGCAATGGGTGGTGGACAACGCGGCGGCGTACAACATCGCGGCCGTGAATATGTCGCTGGGCGACGGGTCCAACTACGGCGCGCCGACGTCGCAGTTCGGCCTGGGGGACGAGTTGGCGGCGTTGGCGGCGTTGGACGTGGTGGTGGTATCGGCGTCGGGCAACGACTACTACACGTTTGACGGCATGGAGGGCGCGTCGTACCCGGCGGCGGACCCCAACTCGCTGTCGATCGGGGCGGTGTGGGACGGCAACAACGGCGGGCCGTTCAGTTGGAGCAGCGGCGCGGTGGACTACACGACGGGCGCGGACCGGATCGTGAGCTTCTCGCAGCGTCACGAGACGATGAGCGACGCCTTCGCGCCGGGCGCCCGCATCACCGGCGCCGGGCGAATGGGGGGGCTGTCGACGTACTCCGGCACGAGCCAGGCGGCGCCGCATATCGCGGGCGTCGTCACGCTGGCGCAGCAGATGGCCGACCGCTGGCTGGGGCGGCGGCTGACGTTGGCGGAGGTCCGGGACCTGCTGCGGCAGACGGGCGAGGCGATCGTCGACGGCGACGACGAGGACGACAACGTCACGAACACGCACCTGGCGTTCGACCGCGTCAACGTGCCGGTCCTGGCCGAGGCCCTGCTGGCGATGGGCCGGACCGACGTCCACCGGGTGGAGCTCGCCCTCGGCGAGACGGTCGGCGGGGTGGACTTCGGCAACTACGAGTCGGCGGAGGTCCGGGGCACGACGTGGTACGACACCGACCAGGACGGCGCGCGCGACGAAGGCGAGGTCGGCCTGGAAGGCTGGCGGGTCTACGCCGACGGCAACGCCAACGGCCGGTGGGACCCGGCCGAGCCGTTCGCCCTCACCGGCGCCGACGGCACGTACGTTCTGTCCCTGGCGGCCCCGCAGACGGTCACGATCCGCCTGGAGCTGCCCGACGGCTGGGTCCGGACGCATCCGCCCGCGGGGTATCCCGTCACGGTCGCCGGCGGCGACGTGGTCGCGGGGCTGGACTTCGGCACCTACGCCCCCACGGCCGTGCGGGGCACGACGTGGCTCGACGACAACCGCAGCGGCACGCGGGACGCCGGCGAGATGGGCCTGGAGGGGTGGCGGGTCTTCGCGGACGGCAACGCCAACGGGCGGTGGGACGACGGCGAGCCGTTTGCCCTGACCGCCACCGGCGGGACGTACGAGCTGACCGCCCTGCCGCCCGGGACGTACCGCATCTGCCAGGAGGTCCCGGCCGGGTGGGTCCGCACATTCCCCGCCGATTGCCACACGGTCACGGTGGCGGGCAACGAGCCGGTCGAGGGCGTGGACTTCGGCAACTGGGCGCAGACGGAGGTCCGCGGGCTGAAGTGGTACGACGTCGACCGGGACGGCGTTCGGGACGCCACCGAGCCCGGCCTGCCGGACTGGCGGGTCTTCGCCGACCTCGACGACGACCTCCGGTGGGACGAGGGCGAGCCGTTCGCGATGACCGGGCCCGACGGCGAGTACGCCCTGACGGGCCTGGCCCCGGGCACGTACGTCGTCCGCGAGGTGCTGAGCCGGCGCTGGACGCAGACGTTCGGCACGGACGGCTACGTCGTGACCCTCGACCTCGGCGACGTGGTCACGGGTAAGGACTTCGGCAACTACATTCGCCCCAGCCGCGTCGAGGGCGTCAAGTGGTACGACGCCGACCGGGACGGCGTGCACGACGCCGACGAGCCGGGCCTGGAAGGCTGGCGGATCTACGTCGACATCAACGCCAACGGCCGGTGGGACGCGACCGATCCCTTCGGTGTGACGGGCCCGAACGGCTCGTATTACATCGACGACGTGCCGACGGGCGAGTACGAGGTCGCCGAGGAGCTCCAGCCCGGCTGGCGGCAGACGTTCCCCGGCGGCGGGAGCGTGTACGCTTCGGACTTCGAGGCCGACGACGGCGGGTGGGTTCCCTCGGCCACCTGGGGGGACCTCGTCGGCGACTGGGAGTGGGGCGTGCCCACCAGCGGGCCGGGGGCGGCCCACAGCGGGCAGAACGTCTGGGCGACGAAGCTCGACGCCGGCTACACCAACGCCGACGGCACGAGCGCCCTGACCCGAACGTTCGACCTCACCGCCCTGTCGTCCGTCACGCTGAGCTGGTGGCAGTGGGTGGAGGTCAACTACACCTGGGACACGGCCCGGCTGACGGTCAACGGCGACGTGCTGTACGAACGGTCGTCCTCGGCGGCGACGCCCGACTGGGAGCAGCAGTCCGTGGACCTGTCGGCCTACGCGGGCCTGGCGGCCGTGGAGGTGCGCTTCGAGCTGTACGCGACGGACGTCGTCGAGCGGGACGGCTGGTACCTCGACGACGTGGCCATCGAGGCCGCCGGGGGAAGCGGCGACCACGTCCTCTACATTCCGCCCGGCCGGACGGTGGGGGGGGTGAGCTTCGGCAACTACGCCGAGATGCAAGTCCGCGGCACGACGTGGTACGATGCGGACCGGGACGGCACGCGAGACGACGGCGAGCCGGGGCTGGACGGCTGGACGATCTACCTGGACCTCGACGACGACGGCGTACGCGGCGACGCCGAGCCGTTCGCGGTCACCGGCGCCGACGGCCGCTATGCCCTGCCCGTCGGGACCGGCACGTACACGGTGCGACAGGAACCCCGCAGCGGGTGGACGCAGACGGCGCCGGCCGACGGCGCCGCTCACATGGTGACGGTGGCCGTCGGCGAGATGATCGACGGGGTGGACTTCGGCACGTACGCGCCGACCGCCGTTCGCGGGGTCAAGTGGAACGACGTGGACCAGGACGGCGTGCGCGACGCCGGCGAGCCGGGCCTGGCGGGCTGGCGGATCTACCTGGACCTGGACCTCGACGGGTCGTGGAGCGACGGCGAGCCGTTCGACATCACCGACGAGACCGGGGCGTACGAGATCGACGGCATCGAGCCGGGCGCGTACCTCCTGGCCGAGGAGCCCCAGCCGCACTGGACCCAGAGCTTCCCGGGCACGGGCCAGACGAGCGGCTCGTCGTCCGTGCCGGAGTCGCAGAACGCCCTGCTGTCGGCGGTGAAGGTGAAGCTGACCACCACCGCGTCGGGGCGGCGGACGTACCCGTCCGGCATCTCGTCGGCCCATCTGTCGGCGAGCGGCGGGCTGGGCGCGGTCCAGCCGGCGAGCGACGCCTCGGGCCCGCTGATCGGCATGGACCAGTTCCGCTCCGACGCGCGGTTCGCGGGGATCGACGGCCGCGGCTACGCGGTAGCCGTGCTGGACACGGGCGTGGACCTGGACCACCCGTTCTTCGGGCCCGACGCCGACGGCGACGGCGTGGCGGACCGGATCGTCTACTCCTGGGACTTCGCCGACGGCGACCCGGACGCCACGGACTTCGAGGGCCACGGCTCGAACGTCACCAGCATCACCGCCAGCCAGGACGCGACGTACACCGGGATGGCGCCGGGCGCGGACATCGTGCACCTGAAGGTCTTCGGCGACGACGGGTCGGGCACGTTCGCGATGGCGGAGGCCGCCCTCCAGTGGGTGGTGGCCAACGCCGCGGCGTACAACATCGTCGCGGTGAACCTGTCGCTCGGCGACGGGGAAAACTACGCGACGGAGACGGCGCTGTACGGGCTGGACGACGAGCTGGCCGCCCTGGCGGCCCAGAACGTGATCGTGGCCTCCTCGGCGGGCAACAGCTTCTACGAGTTCGGCAGCGCACAGGGGGTGGGCTACCCGGCGGCGGACCCGAGCTCCCTGGCGGTCGGCGCGGTGTGGGACGCCGACAACGGCGGGCCGTTCAGTTGGACCAACGGCGCGATCGACTACACCACCGGCGCCGACCGGGTCATAAGCTTCTCGCAGCGTCACGAGACGCTGACGGAGGTCTTCGCGCCGGGCGGGGGGATCCTCGGCGCGGGGACCGACGGGGGAACGGTGGAGTTCTACGGCACGAGCCAGGCGTCGCCCCACGTCGCGGGCGTCGCCGTGCTCCTCCAGCAGATGGCCGACCAGTGGCTCGGGCGGCGCCTGACGTTGGAGGAGGTCCGCGGCCTGTTTCGCGAGGCGTCGGCAACGGTCCACGACGGCGACGACGAGGAAGACAACGTCCTGAACACGGGCCTGGACCTGCCCCGCCTGGACATGGTGGCGCTGGGCGAGGCGCTGCTGGCGATGGGCCGCCAGGGCGTCCACCACGTGACCGTCGCGCTGGGCCAGACGCTGGCGGGCCTGGACTTCGGCAACTTCGAGTCCGCGGACATCCGCGGCGTGACGTGGTACGACGCCGACCGCGACGGCGAGCGCGACGACGGCGAGCCGGGCCGGGAGGGCTGGCGGGTCTACGCCGACCGCAACGCCAACGGGACGTGGGACGACGACGAGCCCTTCACCCGCTCCGACGCGGACGGCGCGTACGTGCTGCCCGTCGCGGCCCCGGGGACGTACACCGTGCGGGTCGAGCTGCCGGCGGGCTGGACACAGAGCCACCCCGCCGGCGGGCACGTCGTGTCGGCGGCCGTGGGCGGTACGGTGGACGGGATCGACTTCGGCGCGTTCGGCATCGGCAGCGTCCGGGGCGCGACGTGGTACGACGCCGACCGCGACGGCGAGCGCGACGCGGGCGAGTCGCCCCTGGCGGGCTGGCGGGTCTTCGCCGACCGCAACGCCAACGGCGCGTGGGACAACGGCGAGCCGTTCGCCCTGACCGCCGACGACGGCACGTACGAGTTGGCGGGGCTGGCGCCCGGCCCGCACGAGATTCGCCAACAGCTCCAGGCCGGCTGGGAGCAGACGTTCCCCGCGAGCGGGCACGCCGTGGACGTCCCGGCCGGCGGGGCCGTGGAGGGCGTGGACTTCGGCAACTGGGCGGTGGCCCGGATCACCGGCGTGGCGTACTACGACGCCGACCAGGACGGCCAGCGCGACCCGGGCGAGGTCGCCCTGCCCGACGGCACGGTCTACCTGGACCTGAACGACAACGGCGTGCTGGACGGCGCGCCGGGGGCCGTCGTGGACTCGACGGACGTGCCCCGGGCGATCCTGGACTACGAAATCGCCGAGTCGTCCCTGACCGTTGCGGGGCGGTTCGGCGCGGTGCGGGACGTCAACGTCACGCTGGACATCACCCACACGTACGACGGCGACCTGGCGGCGTGGCTGGTAGGGCCCTCCGGCACGGTGGTGGAGTTGTTCAGCTTCGTCGGCGGTGGCGGGGAGAACTTCACCCGCACGACGCTGGACGACGAGGCCGAGACGAGCATCCTCTTCGGCTGGCCGCCGTTCGCGGGCAGCTTCCGCCCCATCGGCGCGCTGTCGAGCTTCGACGGCGAGCCCATCGACGGCACGTGGACGCTCTTCGTCGAGGACGACGCCGGGATCGACGAGGGTACGCTGAACTCCTGGTCGTTGACCCTCGAGTACGGCGAGCCCAGCACCCACACCGACGACGGCGGGCAGTATGTCTTCACCGACGTGGGGCCCGGAACGTACACCCTCGGGCAGGTCCTCCCGCCCGGCTGGACGCAGACGCAGCCGGCCGAGGACCGCCGCGTCACCGTCGGGCCCGCCCAGCCCACCGACGGCGTGGACCTGGGCCGGTGGGCCCCGCCCGGGCGGGTCGAGGGGGTGACGTGGCACGACCTGGACCGCGACGGGCAACACGACGCGGACGAGCCCCCCCTGCCCGGCTGGACCGTCTACCTCGACGCCAACGCCAACGGCGCGCGGGACGACGGCGAGCCGTTCGCCCTCACCGACGAGGCCGGGGCCTACGCCATCGAGAACGTCGCGCCGCGGTCGTACGTCGTGGCCACGGTCGGCCGGGAAAACTGGGAGGAGACGTTCCCGGGCGGCGGCGTGGCGGATCGACTCTTCGTCGCCGACCCGTTCCTGGGCGAGATGGTCGAGCTGAGCCCGACGGACGGGGCGGAGATCAACCGCTTCCCGCTGCCCGGAGGCCAGGACTTCGCCTTGCAGGGGCTGGCGTTCGACGGAAAGAGCCTCTGGTTCTGCTCGGCCCCGGACTTCAGCGAGCACATGCTCTACGAGGTCGACCCGGATACGGGAACGGTGCTCGATGCGGACACGTTCGCCGACGTGGGCCTGACCGACTGGGTAAGCAGCTTGGCGGCCTACGGCGGCCTGGTGGTCGCCTACGACCTGTTCACGGCCGAGGTCTTCTTCGTCGATCCCGTCGCGGATACCGTCGTGGGCAGTTGGACCGCCCCCGTGTCGGGTCTCGGCGGCCTGGCGGGCGCGGGCGGGCGCGGCTCGCTGTTCCTGGCGGACATGGCCGACATAAGCGAGGGCCTGATCTACGAGCTGGACGTCGCCACCGGGGCGGAGCGGAATGCCTTCGCCGGCCCGGAAGGCTGGGACGTGCAGGGGCTGGCGTTCGTCGACGGGGCGCTGTACGTGGGGGGGGCGAGCGGCATGGGCGAGAAGATCGCGCGGATCGATCCGGACACCGGGGCGCAGTGGGACGTTTTCTCGACCTCGCTGATGGAAATCGCCGCGCTCGGCGGGGACGACGCCTCCGGCATCGCGCCCTTCGAGGGCGGAACGAGGCCGCACCGCGTGGACGTTCAGCCGGGGCAGACGGTCGCGGGAATCGACTTCGGCAAGGCCTTCGTCGGCGAGACGCCCGCGCCGGGCGCGCCGGACCTGCTGGCCGGCAGCGACACGGGTGCCCGGGGCGACGACGACATCACCCGGCTCGACAACCGCAACGCCGAGAACGCGCTGCGGTTCGAGGTCCCCGGCGCGATCCCCGGCGCGGCGGTGACGCTCTACGCCGACGGCGTGCCGATCGGCGCGGCCGTCGCCGCGGGAACGACCGCCACGATCGTCACCAACGGCACGTACGACCTGGCCGACGGCGAGCGCGTCTTCACGGCCACCCAGGCGTTGGACGGCGCGGAGTCCTCGGCCTCGCCGGGCCTGGCGGTGACGATCGACACGGTTGGCCCGCGGGTCGTCGCGTTCGGCGTCTCCAGCACGAGCAGCCGGTGGAACGCGGGAGTGGTGGACTCGTCGGTCTGGACGGGCGAGGGGCGGGAGGCGGCCACCGCGCCGTGGTCGGAGATCGACCGTCTGGTGGTGGACTTCGACGAGCCCGTGACGGCCGGGCCCGAGGCGCTGACGGTCGCCGGCATCGTGTCCGGCGTCGTGCCGCTGTCGGCGGGGTCCGGCGGCGCGGGCGATCGCCTGACCTGGGAGGCCGACGCGGCGCTTCGCAGCGACCGGTATACGGCCATGGTCCGCGGCGGGTCCGCCGGGGTGGCGGACGTCGCGGGCAATCCGCTGGACGGCGGGGCGGCGAGCGGGGCCATCCCCAGCGGCACGGGCCCGGTCGGGGGCGACTGGCTGTTCGTGCTGCACGTGCTCTATGCCGACGTGGACGGCAACGGCGCGGTGACGTATCTGGATCGGGACGACCTGCGGGCCCACTTCGGCACGCGCACGGGGGAAGCGCAGTACGACGTTCTCGCCGACATCGACGGCAGCGGACAGATCGACGTCCGCGATCGGCGCGTGATGCGGGACTTTTTCGGCGGCAGCCTGCCCACGGCGTCGCTGGTCGCGCGGCTCAGCGCGCCGCTTTCCGACGCGGCGGTCCGCCGCTTCGATGCCTACGCCGCCCGACGCGCCGCCGGCGAGTGGAGCCGCTTCAACGCCCTCGTGGACGTCCTGGCGGCCGTCCAGGCGCGGGCCGCCTCTCCTGTCCCAAACGCCTGAGAAGCCGGTGGACCCGGACAGGGGCTCGGCCGGGGCGGAAGGAAACTTGCGTTCTTCGCTAGGATTGCGTCTCCCGGGCGCTAGAATAGCATAAAGTCACTGTCGGGACTCGCCGCGAGTCCGTGACACGAAGCCTTGGAGACTTTCCCACACAAGCCCATTGTGTTCGGCAACGCTTCTCGCGATACTGAGCGTCGGAAAAACCCATATCGCCCACATGCACCCATAGATCGGAAAGAGCCACATGTCCAAGATTTCCCAGAAGTGTGAGTATGGCCTTCGCACGCTGTTGGAGTTGTCCCGGAGGTACGGAGAAGGCCCGATCTCCGTCACGGAGATCTCCGAGGTCCAGGTGATCCCCCGGCGGTTCCTGGAGCTGATCGTCCGAGAGCTTCGCGCCGGCGGCCTCGTCAAGAGCTTCCGCGGAGCGAAGGGCGGGTACATCCTCGCCCGCGCCGCATCGAAGGTGACGATGGGCGAGGTGATTCGCCTGCTCGACGGCCCCCTCAGCCCCATGGACTGCACCGACTGCGGCGGGGAACGATCCTGCGCCCTGGAGGGCGATTGCCTGTTCGCCTGTGTGTGGCGACAGGCCGAGAAGGCCCTCGCCGACCTCTACGACAACATCACGTTCCAGGACCTCGCCGAGGGACGCTGCTGCGAAGAACATGCCGCCGCGCGCGGCGCACCGTAGCGGTCGCGCCCGCCGCCTTCGTCCCCGACCCGCCCGGCGAGCCCTCAGCCGCCGCGCCGTCCGGCCGACCCTCCATCCACGCACCGTGAGCAGCCAGTGAACGCACTGTCACCGCTCGCGGCGGGCGGCGAGCGCGGCGGGCGGCGCACGGTTCTCCTGAGACCCGCCCACGTCAAACCCCCGTCCCGTCTGCCCTTCGCGCCGATCCCGCCCGATATCGACCAGGGCGCATTGTAGCCGGGGCGGTGGACAAGACGGATCGGGCGAGATTCCCCTTGCAGAATCGCGGCGAGTGGCCGATAGCATTGCGTTTCCGGGCCGCGGTCTTCGCCGCGCCGACCGCAGAGGACCGTCCAGAACGCAGGACTCGGTGAGCCGATGAGAATCGCTGTCTGCATCAAACAGGTTCCCGCGACGCACGAGGTGTCGATCGATCCCGAGACCAAGCGCATTCAGCGCGAGGGGATCGCCTCGGAGCTCAACCCGTTCGACCTGTACGCCGTCGAGCAGGCCGTCCGGCTCGTCGCGGAGGTCGGCGGGGAGGTCGTCGCGCTGTCGATGGGCCCGCGCCAGGCCCAGGCCTCGCTGCGAGAGGCCATGGCGATGGGCGCCGACCGGGCCGTGCTGCTCAGCGACCGGGCCTTCGCCGGCTCGGACACGTGGGCGACGTCCTACGCGCTGGCGTGCGGCATTCGCAGCCTCGGCGCGGTGGACCTCGTGTTGTGCGGCAAGCAGGCCATCGACGGCGACACGGCCCAGGTCGGCCCGGGGATCGCGGCCCACCTGGGCTGGCCCCAGGTGACGTACGTGTCGGCCATGACGGACGTCTCCGCCGAACGGATCGTCGTCAAACGGATGAACGAGGAAGGCTACGAGGTGGTCGAGCTGACCCTCCCGGGCGTGATGACGGTCGTCAAGGACATCAACGTGCCGCGCGTCCCGACGCTCCCGTCCGTCCTGGCCAGCCGCCGCGCCGACGTGCCCGTGCGGACGGCCGAAGCCGTCGGCGCAGACCCCGAGCAACTGGGGCTCGGCGGCTCGCCGACGCGGGTCGTCAAGATCAACCCCCCGCCGCCCCGGCAGGGCAAGACGGAGGTCGTCGAGGGCACGGCGGCCGAGTGTGCCCGCCGCATCGTCCATGAGCTCCGCCGGCGGTCCATTGTCTGAACGCCGGCGCCCACCGTCCAGGAGCCCAAGCCATGTTGACCCGGACCGACGCTGAACGCCGCCAGTGGCGCAATGTGTGGGTTGTCGCCGAGTTGCGGCCCGGCGAGGTGAAAGACGTGACGTTCGAGTTGCTGGGCGCCGGCCGGCGCCTCGCCGAGGCCCGCGGCTGCGAGTTGTGGTGCGTCCTGCTCGGCGAGGGCGTCTGCGACCTGGCGGCCGAGTGCTTCGCCCACCAGGCCGACGTGGTCCTGGCCGTGGACGACCCGCGCCTCGCCGGCTTCGTCGACGATACCTACGCCAACGCCCTCGACCGGGCGATCCGCACGCACCGCCCGGAGATCGTCCTCTGTGCCGCGACCGCACGCGGGCGGGCGCTGATTCCCCGCGTGGCCGTCCAGACCTACGCGGGCCTGACCGCCGACTGCACGGGGCTGGAGATCGATCCGGCCACCGGCCTGCTGATCCAGACCCGCCCGGCGTTCGGGGGGAACATCCTCGCGACGATCCAGTGCGCCGACCACCGCCCGCAGATGGCCTCCGTCCGCCCGCGGGTGATGGCCCCCGCCGCCCGCGAGCCCGGCCGGACCGGCCGGCTGATCCGCGAGGACCTGCCCGCCGACGACGTCTCCGCGGCGGCGCGGGTGATCGAGTCCGTCCGGGACACGACCGACACGGTGCGCCTGGCCGACGCGGACTTCATCGTCGCCGGCGGCCGGGGCGTGGGCGGAAAGAAAGGCTTCCAACTGCTGCGGTCGTTCGCGGACCTGGTCGGCGGGGCCGTCGGCGCCAGCCGCGCCGCCGTGGACGCCGGCTGGGTGGACTACGCCCACCAGGTCGGCCAGACGGGCCAGACCGTCCAGCCGCGAACCTACCTCGCCTGCGGGATCTCGGGACAGGTGCAGCACCTCGTGGGGATGCAGTCGTCGGACCTGATCATCGCGGTCAACCGGGAGCCCGACACGCCGATGATGCAACTGGCCGATTACGCGGTCGTCGGGAACCTCTTCGAGGTCCTCCCGGCCATGATGGACGAGGTCCGCAAGCTCTGACGCGCCCGCGGGGGTCCGGCTCAATACTCCGGGACCTGGCGGCGGAGGTTGACGCTCTTGAAGTCCAGGTCCACCTCGAATCGCTCGCGGAGCGCGGGGACGTAGGCGGTCTCGGCGGCGGGGGTGTCGTTGATCGTGTCGATCGTGATCCGCCGCAGCGCCCGGACCGGGCGGGTCAGCAGGTGGCGGAGGAACTCGAAGCACTCCGGCAGGCGAGGGTCGTCGGGCGCGGGGCGGACGGTCAGCTCCCGCCCGTTCCGCTTGGAGACCACGACCAGCTCGCCCCCGCGGTAGACCAGGTGCGTGCCGGGCAGGCGGCTGGGCAGCTCCCCGCGCACGTCCGGAAGCCCCGTGCCGCACAGCGAGGCCGGGTCCGCCGCGTTCAGCCACCAGATCGCCTCCTCGCCCAGGCCGCGCCTCAGCCGCGCGACCGCCCGCGGCGAGGCGAACTGAAGGCCGGGAACGCCGTGAAAAAAGCAGCCGGCCAGGACCTCGCCGGCCAGCTCCATCAGCCGCAGGGCGCGGAAGACGTCGGCCCAGCGGAAGCCCTCGGCCTCGCGGCGGAGCAGCTCGCGGAAGACGACGCCGTAGCGGTCCAGCAGGAGTCGGGCGCGGTCCTTGGCGCGGAGCTCGGCGGCGAGGAGGTCGTCCTCGTCGTCGGGGCGGGGCAGCAGGCGCCAACTGCCCGCCGCCGGCAGGGCGCTCTTCCACGACCGGTACGCCCGCCGGCCCGGGCCGTGACGGCGCCCGCCGATGCGCGTCGGCGGCTTGATCTCCGGGACCTGGAACCGCGTCTGGATCGCGCGGCGGAGCGTGGCGAAGGCGTCGTTGGTCACGCGACCGGTCCAAACGCCCGCCCAGAGGCGCTGCGAGAGACCCCCGGCCGGGAGCTTCGTCTGCCGCATCAGCGTGGTGAAGTCGTACCGTCCGGCGGGGTCGGCGAACAGCGCCGTCGCGTCGCGGGCGCCTTTCGCGCCTCCGTGGGGCGGGGCCTGTTCGCTTTTGCCTTCCTCTGCCTCGGCGGAACCTGCGGCCGGCCCTTCCGGCCGGGGCATCAGGTCCAACTCGCCCTCGTAGCAGAGGGCGACGCGCTTCTCGCCCGCGCCGAGCCACAGCAGGTCGCCCTCCCGGAAGACCGCGTCGGCGACCGCCGCCGCGTAGGGCCGCAACCGGGCCGGGAGGATCTCGGCTTCCCACGCGGCGGCGGGGACGGGCAGGCAGAGCAGGCAGTCGAGCCGGCGGCGGAGGTCCTCGGCGTCACCGGCCGGGTCGGCCAGGCCCTGGTGGGCGGCGAGGAACGGGGCGATCCACTTCGCGTCGAGCGGCTGGAAGGACGGTGCGGCCGCGGCGCGGGCCATGCGGAGGAGGATCTCGAAATTCTCGCCATCGCAGACCTCCGCGCCGGCCGCGTCGGCGGTCAGCTCCCCCTCGATGAGCTTCCCGGCGTCGATCAGGTCGTCCAGGGCGAGGCGCAGGCGCTCGGCGGTCAGCCCCAGCGTCCGCTCGACAAACGCCGCGGGGCGGGGCCCGTAGTAGGACAGCCACTGGCCCAGTACGTCGGTCAACAGCTCCTCGTCGGGCGGGTCGGCCCACAGGGCGGCCGTGACGCGGTCGGCACACTCGGCCGCCACGACGACCTCCGTATCGGCCGGGCCGCACCGGACGAGCCTTCCGGCCAAGGGGTCGAGCAGGGCGTCTGGCGGTTGATCCGTCTCGGCCTCGACGGCCGCCAGCAGCGCTTCCCACTCCTCGGCGGGGATCGCGAGGCGCTCTACGAGCCAGTCCAGAAGGTCCCGGGCGGTCGGCGGGGCGTAGCCGGGCGCGAGGCGCCGGCGCTTCCGTTCGAACTGCTCGACCACGCTCCGATCCACTCTCGGGCGCAGGCCCGGCGTGAAGACCGCGTCCCGCAGCAGGTCGTCCCGCAGCTTCGACGTGCCCGCGCCGCGGAGCTCGTCGGTCATGTACATGTACTTGTTGACCTGCTCCCACGAGACGGTCCTCGCCAGCGGGCTGGGGGTCTCGGACCGGGCCTGCGACCAGGCGATTCGGCCGGACTGGAGCTCGCCGAGCACCTGCCGCAGGGCGTCCATCTCGAACTCGTCCTGGAGGCACGTCCGCCAGGCCTCCAGGAGGATGGGGAAGTCCTCGAACCGCATCACCGCGTCCAGCAGCTTCTGCGAGCGGAGTCGGTTGACCCACAGGGGCATTCGCCGGCCGACGCCGCCGCGCGTCACCAGCAGGGCCCGCCCCGCACACTCGCGGAAGCGCGCGCCGAAGAAGCCCGACCCCTCCAGCCGCCCGCGGAGCAGGGGCTCGACGTTCTCCGGCGTCACCAGGCTCATCAGCTCGGCGGCATCGGGCGCGTCGGGCGCCATCACCACGACGCAGTCGTCGGCGGGGTAGACCTCCAGCCGCACGCCGTGGCGCTGCTCCCACGCGGCGTCCAGGGCCATCGCGAACGGCCGGTTCACGTGCCCGCCCCACAGCGTGTGGATCACCACCTGGTTGACGGGCGCCCCGTCCGGGCCGGTCCGAACGTGCTCGACCACCACGTGGTGGCGGTGCGGCAGGCCGCAGCCGGTCGCGGCCTTCTGGGCGGCCAGGAGCTCCAGCAGCCGGTCCGCGGCCGCGGGGTCCATGCCGTGCTCGTCGAGCAGCCCCTCGCGGAAGGCGGGGTCGTCCAGCCCGGCGTCGGCGGTTTCCAGGAACTCCGCCACCCGCTGCGAGAAGTGCCAGTCCCGCCCGATGACCTCCCCGATCCAGAACGGCGGCGCCGACCGCGTGCCGCTGCCCGGCAGGACGAGCACGTCGTTGTGCGTGATCCGCTGGATCTGCCAGTGCTGCGTGCCGAGCGAGAACGTCTGCCCCGCGGTGGCCTCCCAGACGAACTCCTCGTCCAGCTCGCCGATCCGCGCGCCCGTCGCCAGGTGCCGCAGCGTGAAGTAGCCCCGGTCCGGAATCACCCCGCCGGACGTGTACAGGGCCTGCACCGCCCCCCGGCGTGCGGCCACCGTGCCGTCCAGCCGGTCGATCGACACGCGGGTCGTCAACTCGCGAATGCGGACGTCCTCGTAGCGCCCGGCCAGCATCTCCAGCACGAGGTCGAATTGCTCCCGCGAGAGCCCATGGTACGGGGTGCTCGTCCGCACCGCGGCGTACAGCTCGTCGATCCGCCACGGCTCGGCGGTCGTCATCGAGACGATCATCTGGGCGAGAACGTCCAGGGGGCAGCGGAGGGGGCGGACGGCCTCGATGTCCTGGTCGAGGATGCCGCGGACCACCACGGCCGCGTCGAGATAGTCCCGCGCGTGCGACGGGAACAGCTCGGCCCGGCTGACCTCGCCGACGCGGTGCCCGGCCCGGCCGACGCGCTGGATCGCCGCGGAGATCGAGAACGGCGACTGGATCAGCACGACCTCGTCCAGCGCGCCGATGTCGATGCCCATCTCCAGCGAGCTGGTCGCGACGATGGCCTTCAGCTCGCCCGCCTTGAGCCTGCGCTCGACCTCGTGGCGGATCTGGCGGGACAGCGAACCGTGGTGGGCGTAGGCGGCGGGCTCGTCCCGGCCGGCGTTGATCAGCAGCGTGAGCTTCTCCACGAGCCGGCGGCTGTTGGCGAACAGCAGCGTCGAGCGGTTGTGCTCGATGATCCGCCCGACCTCCGCGGCGATCGGCTCCCAGACGGACTCGCCCTCGGCGAGCTGCGCGGCGGCCTCGGGCAGGCGGACGCGGACGTCGTACCGCTTGCCCGCGCCGGCGCGGACGATCGCGACGGGCCGGGGCTCGTACTCCGGCCGGGCCGGGTCACCCCGCGGGCGAAACCCCCCGACGAACTCGGCGACCGTTTCGAGCGGGCGGACCGTCGCGGACAGCGCGATCCGCTGGAACTCACCCGACAGCCGCACCAGCCGCTCGACGGCCGTCACCAGGTGCGTGCCCCGCTTGTTGCCCACCACCGCGTGGATCTCGTCGAGGATGACGGTCTCCAGCCCGCCCAGCACGCTCCGCCCGCCGGCCGAGCTGAGCAGGATGTTCAGGCTCTCGGGCGTGGTGATGAGGACCTCGGGCGGGCGGCGGACCATGCGTCGGCGGGCGGCGGGGGGCGTGTCGCCGCTCCGCGTGTGGACGTGGACCTCGGGGAACGGCTCGTTCGCCGCGTCGAAGACCGCCCGCAGCTCGCGCAGGGGCGTCAGCAGGTTGCGGTGGATGTCGTTGTTGAGGGCCCTCAGGGGCGAGACGTACAGCACGCTGACCTTCCCCGCCGCCCAGTGCCCCCCGAGCAGGCGGTCGAGGGCCCACAGGAACGCCGTCAGCGTCTTGCCGCTCCCCGTCGGCGCGGTGACCAGCACGTGCTCGCCCGCGGCGATTCGCGGCCAGGCCGCCCCTTGCACGTCCGTCGGCGTCCCGACGGACTTTGCAAACCACCGCGCGATCAGCGGGTGGAACCTCGCCAGCGGGTCGGGAGGGCGCTTCGCCATGCTCGTGGGTCTACTCCCGTGCCTTTGCCTCGGCCGCCGCGAGGGCCCGGACCTCCTGCTCGGTCAGGGCCCGGCGGTAGATGCGGACGTCGTCGATCCGCCCGGCGAAGGGGCGGTCGGCGGCGCGGGGCGGATTGCCGCCGATCCACGCGCGGACCGCGGCGGCCGTGTCGATCCGGCCGGTCTTCGCCCGCGAGCCGACCAGCCGCCCGTCCTTGTACAACCGCATCGTCTTGCCGTCGTACACGGCGGCGACGTGGACCGCCGCGCCGGGCTCGAGGTCGCCGGAGGAGGCGATCAGCGTCGCGGTCGATCCGCCGGCCTTCAGGCGGAACCGCAGGCGCACGGCCCGGCCCACGCGCCACGTGCTGAGCATCCAGTAGTGGTCCTGCTCGGCCGTGCCGGTGGCCTTCGAGACGATCCGCCCGTCCCGCCCCGGCGTGTGGTCGAACCGCCGCGCCCGGAAGCGGGCGGCGAGGGTCATCGCCTCGCCGGGCACGTCGAGCGCGCCGGCGTCGACATAGTCGTCGGCCCCGTCGAACTCGCCCGTGCTCTCGCCGGGTTCGTCGAACGTCCACCGGGCGAGCAGGCCGGCCTGGAGGTCCGCGGACCGCACGGGCTTCGGCGCGGGGGTGGGAACCGGCCTCGGCGCGGGTTTCGGCGGGGCGGCCGCGCTGTCGGGCCCGAGCCCGCTGCCCTTGCCCATCGCATCCGGCCGCCGTGCCAGGTTCTCCAGGACCGACACGTGCATCCGCCCGCCGTTGGCGTTGTGGTGGGCGGTGTAGGGGCGCGTGACGATATCCACGTCGCCGTCGCCGTCGAGGTCGGCGGCCTGCGCCTGGTGGCCGCCGAGCCCCGTGACGATCATCCGCTTGGCCCAGCGTCCGCCCTTGCCGTCGAGGTTCTCCCAGACGATCATGCCGATCCGCCCCTCCCGGCCCTTGGGCACGTGCAGGTGCTCCATCTCGTCGACGTACACGTCCGGATCGCCGTCGAGGTCGAAATCCGCCACGGCGAGGCTGTGGAAGTCGCCCGGCGTGCGGTCGTCGGGCAGGAGGTTCCTCTGCCACTTCGAGCCGTCGCCGTGGACGTTGCGGAACCACACCACGCGGGCGGTCGGCATGTCGCACTCGGACTGGACGATGTCCATCCGCCCGTCGCCGTCGATGTCCGCGAGGCAGCACCGCACGGCCTTGCCCCACTTGCCGATGCGGTCGAAGCCCAGGCCCTTGTGCTTGGTCCACCGCTCGCCCTTGCCGTCGGCGTTCTCCAGCCAACTGCCGACGAAGGCGATGTCCCGGTCCCCGTCGCCGTCGAGGTCGCCGATGCCGCCCGGCGAGACGGCCGCGTGCACGTTGCTGCGCCCCTGGCCGCCCTCGCCTCGGACGGCCAGGGCGCAGATGCGCCGCCACGGCTTGGCGGGGTCGGGCCCGGCCTTGTAGACGTGCACGCCCGCCGGGCCGGACTGGGTGTGGACGATCATCTCCTCTCGCCCGTCGCCGTCGAGGTCGGCGGTCTCCACGTCGTGTCCGCCGTGGAAGCTCCACATCGGCTCGAACGGCTTGCCCGCCGTCGGCGAGCCCGGGTTGCGGTACCACCGGCCGGACAGGAAATCCGTCCACCCGTCGCGGTCCACGTCGAGCGCCGTCCCGCCGCAGTCGCAGGCGGCGCGGTCCTGGAGGACGCCTCGCGGGCCCCACCGGTCGATCCGCCCGAGGTTGCGGTACCAGTAGGTGGCCTTCTTGCCCTTGCCCCACTGGCTCTTGCCGACGATCACGTCCAGCCGCCCGTCGTTGTCCAGGTCGGCCAGGACGTTCGTGCCCCAGCACTCCCCCACCGGTCCGGCGGGGTCGATGAAGTGGTGCTTGAAGTGGACCTCGCCCGGCGCCCCAGCGGCCAGCAGCAGCAGGGCCAGCGAAAGCTGTGACGTGTGACTCGTGCGTTCCTTTGGTGACATCGCGTATTCTCTCCGCCGGCCTACTTCTCGAAGCCGAACTCGATCTCGTTGGGCCAGTGTTCCTGCCAATCCGGGTGGAAGCTGCGGCTGAGGCCCTCGGCGGCGCTGCGGTGCATGGCAAGCTGGAGGGTCGGCCCGCCGCCGTCGTGATGGACGGCGAAGCTGAACTTCACCGTCTTGCCCGCGTCCAGGAGCTGCTTGACGTGCGGCAGCTCGGGCCAGGGGATCGCGCACTCGACGATCCGCCAGCCGGCCTCGTAGCGGACGGCAAGCCGGCCGGACTCCACCGCGCCCTCCCGCGCGTGCCTCGGCTGGCGGGGGTAGAAGTGCTTCCGCGGCATGCCCGGGGCCTCGAGGCGCCAGATCTCCGTCCCCCCGCCGAACGGGGGAGCAACAGGGTTCAGGGCGTACTGGTAGTCGGTGCTCTTGAACGTGACGAACTTCGGCATTCGCCCGGGGAGGTGGCTCAGCCAGCCGTCCTCGCCGAGGGGGATTGCGTTGAAGGCGATCAGCACGTTATCGATGCTATGTCTCCCGTACCCGCTCGGCAGGGCGGGCCAACGGCGATAGCTGAACCGTCGGACGCCCTCCGGCCAGACGTGCTCCACCCGCCGGTTCTGCTTGTCGAGGCTGTAGCAGACGGCGGGGTAGAAGTCCGCGTCGTGGTCGCGCCGGGCGAACCGCGGCCCGCCGGGGTGGGGCGTGTCGTCGGCGATCTTCGCGGCGAAGTAGAAGCCCTTCGCGTCGTAGGCGAGGTAGCCCGTGGCGAACCCCCCGGCCGCGCCGGGTTTGGACTTCGCGAACGGTAGCCACATCTGCTCCTCGAAGGAGCGTATCGCGGCGGCGTCGGTGGCGACGGTCTGCGGCAGGGCGCCCTTCCACTCGTCGAGCCGGCCGTCCACCGTGACGGTGCGGCGATGGATCACGTTGACGTGCATGTCCTCGTGATGGACGGCGAGGCCGTCGGCGCCGGCGTCGAACCGCAGGGCCAGCGGGTAGGTGTTGCTCGCCGCGGGCTTCCCGCCGACGACCTTCGCGTCGACCCATTTCCGCTCGCGCGGGCCGAAGCGGAGCACCCTGGGGTACTCGACCTTCAGCCTGCCCAGTGTCACCGACAGCCTGCCCTCAACGGGACGGTTCAACGTGCTGGTCAGGCGGAGGCGCACGACGGGCCTCGCGGCAAGGGGGGCAGTCATGTCGTACGCGATCGTGTCGAGCGGCTCGAGCCCGTCGATCCGGGCGGTCCGCAGCGCGGCGAGCAGCTCCCGGAAGCTGCCCCGCCGGGCGGGGTCGGCCCGCAGGAAGTACCCCTTGGCGTTCAGCGGGACGACGATCCGCCCGCCCCGGGCCTCCACCCGGTTGCCGTAGAAGTCGTACAGGCCGAACGCCCCACCGCCGGCGGGGATCGTGAGCGTCGCGCCGGTCATCTCCCGCCGCTCGCCGCGCCCGGCCTTGACCTCGTCCAGGCACCGGACCGTGCCGAACAGGGCCTGGGCGCCCTTGCGGCCGAACAGAGACGCCACGTCGCCCAGCACCACCACCGTGCCGTCGTCCGCCTTGCCGTCCAGGCCGTCGAAGACGTACACCCACGGCAGGCCCGTTCGGAAGAGGATCTCCCGAAACGCCCGCTCGCCGATGAAGTGCTGCACCGCGCCCACCACGGCGGCGACGGGCCAGCACTTGATCGGCCGGACGATCCGCCGCGTCCCCTCGGCCGTGCGAATCCGGTCGTGCGCGACGCGGTGGTGGCTCAGCACGGTGGTGACGCTCCCGCCGCGGATCCCCATGGAGCGGTCGTACCCGCACGCGCGGTTGGTGGCCACGACGCCGACGAACTTGTCGTCGGTATTCGCCACCCAGCTCTCGGTGTCCCAGATGAGGACCCGGCCCTTGTAGTGCTTTCGGCGGACCCACTCGGGGTAGAGGCACGGCGAGCCGAGGCCCTGGTAGTGGATGGAGCAGAAGTCGAGGTACTCGGGCCAGAACGGACTGCGCTCGATCCCCTCGGGGAACAGCTTGTCCCACGTGTTGGTCGAGGAATCGCACCCGCCGATCAGCACGTCCACGCCGGCGTCCTTGCGGGCGCGGAAGACGGCGTCGCCCATCCGCTTGTACAGCGTGCGGTAGCGGAGCATGTCCGCGCCCCAGCCGGAGATGCTCAGGCCCTCCCACGGCTCGTTCCACAGCATGAAGCCGTTGATCGGGCCCTTCGGCCAGCCGTACTTGGCGGCCAACAGGTAGACGAACCGCTCGTAGTCGTCGTCGTACTTCGGCAGCCAGGCCATGTCCGTCTTGCCGCCGAGCGTGACGCCGTTGGCGTCGAGGTGGGGTCGGGCCCGGCCCAGCGGCTGGACGTCCCGGAACCCCGTCGCGCCGATCTCCGCCGTGCAGACGACCTTCGCGGCGTGGAGGGCCTTGAGCTGCTCGTCCAGCCAGGCGAGGCGCTCGGCGTAGCGCGGGTCGCTCGAGGCCGTGTACGCGATACCGTAGCGAATGGCCTGCACGCCGAGCCGGCGCAGGACCTCCGGCGGCATGTTCTCCAGCGACTGCTTGGGAAACTGCACCCGCTTCGTGGCCACGTTGTACGTCCGGACGTAGTTCGTCAGCAGCAGCCGCCCGTGAGCGCCGAGGTCCACCACCAGCGCGTAGCCGCCCTTCGTCTCCGGCGTGGCGGGCTGGACGGTCAGGTCCTGGAAGCCCTTGGCGGCGAGGTTCACGCGAATCGGCACGGCCCCGAGGGTCGCGATGCGGTAGAACTCCGGAATCCACATCGAGTCGGGACGGCTCCGCCCGCCGTAGTGGATCACCTCGACCTTCCCGGCCGCCTGGATCGGCGCGTCGGTGAGGTTCTCGATCTGGAACGTGAAGGTGGGCTGCTCGCCGTGGTGGAACACGTTCCCGGCCGCGTTGCTCTCGGTGAGCGTGACCTTCACCGGGTAGCGGGTCCGCTTGGCGTCGAGCCCGAACGTCTCGTGGTAGCCGAACGCCTTGGTCTCGTCGTTCCACAGCGCGTGGGCGGCGCTCGGCAGGATCAGGCAGCCGGCGAGCAGTGCCGCAACCCCAACGCGCCTCACGTCTCGCCTGCCGGTCTTCTGCACGATGGTCTCCTTCGTCACTTTGCTTCTCCGCACCGCAGCCAAGGGATACCCGAAGGCGGCGCGGTCTGCAAACGTCTGCCCGATCCTGGGGGCACGGCACGGGCAGGGGGGCGGTGACGTCGCAGCTTCCCCCGCGTGGGCCTGGTCCTTGACTTCCCCGGGCGCAGAACACAAGCTCAGCCGCACCGGCTCGTCGCGTGTGATCGAGGTCGCAGAAAGGGGCGTGAAAGATGACACGAGAGGGACAGGCGCATCGCGCGGATCCCTGGCTGGCCGTGAACCTCTCCTTCCTGATCCCGGGTATCGGGCAGCTCTACTGCGGGGCGCCCCTGCCAGGCGTTGCGTTCCTCCTGGGTGCCTCGGCTCTGTGGACGGCGATTGTGCTGGCGCTGGTGAGCTCCTGGGGCTCGTTGGCGATGGTGGCAGGGCTCGCGGCCGGCCTGCTCGGGGCGGTGGTCTGGAGCCTCGTCCACGCACATCGCCTGGCGCGCAGGCTCCGGGGGCCGGGCGCGGCGGAGGCCAGGCGGGTTCGAGACCCCCACCTGGCGGTGTTCCTGACCCGCATCCTGCCGGGCGTCGGGCACATGTACCTGCGGAGGTGGATCACCGGCGTGCTGGCGCTGCTGCTTGCCGTTGTCGCTTACGGCGCGGGCGCGCACCCAGGACTCCTGCCGTGGGGCCTGTTCGCCGCGCCGGTGTATGTAGGCGCCGTGTGCTTCTGGGCGTTCCACGCGGGCAACCGCAGGGCAAAGCGGAGCCCGCGGGCGGGCAAGCTCCTCTGCCTGCTCGTGGGACTCAAGGGCGTCCTGGCCGTCGCCCTGGCCTTGGGGCTGCGTTACGTCGCGGTCGAGGCGTTCGCGATCCCGACGGGGGGCATGGCGCCCACGGTCTACGGCGAGCACCTGGAGGTAACGTGCCCCGACTGCGGCTATGCGTTCGCCTTCGGATGGTCCGAGCAGGTGATGATGCGGCGCGCCGGCGGGAGGGGCACGGGAACGGACGCACGGTTCCACACTCCGCTGGGTGCCCGGTGTCCGAACTGCGGCTGCGGGCGTTTCCCCGCCAGCGCCGTGCGGCCGGGCGACCGCGTTCTGGCGGTCAAGTGGCTCGGGACCAGGGCGCTGCGGCCGTGGGATGTCATCGTGTTCCGCAACCCCCAGGACAACCGGCAGGTCTACATCAAGCGTCTGATTGGCCTGCCGGGCGAGACGATTGAGATCGTCCACGGCGACGTGTTCGTGAGCACCGACGGGGGCAGGACGTTCCGCGTTCGCCGCAAACCCCCGCGGGTGCAGGAGGCCCTGTGGCAGCTTGTGTTCGACAACGACTACCGGCCCCCAGCCGGGCCGCGACCGTCGGGGTTCGGCCGCGACCCGTACCCCTGCCCTTCCTGGCTTCCGCTCCAACCGAGCGCCGACGCCCGGTGGGTCCCGGCCGATCCGTTGGGAAGGCGGTTCTCCTTTCGCGGCGGCGGGAAGGGGCAGGAGGCCAGCCTGCGGCTCATGGCGAGCCCCGACACCTTCCTGCCTCGCTACGGCTACAACACGCACACTTGGGGCGATCGGGAGATCGACGTCGTCAGCGACCTGAAGCTCTCGGTGGCCTACCAACCTCAGGCCCCCGCCAGCCGGCTGGCACTGATGCTCAGCAGCTTCGAGCACGTCTTCCGCGGAGAGGTCGGCGCGGACGGCACGGTCCGGCTGCTCCATCGCGGCACGGACGCCTTCGGCCCGGACTCGTGGCGCCCGTTGGCCGAGGACGGCAAGATCGACCCGGTGGAGACGGGCACGTGGTGCGGGGTGGCCCTGGTGCACGTGGATCTCCGCGTCGCGCTGTGGGTGAACGGCCGGGAGGTCCTTGCCTCTCGCGACGGGCAGGGCTACCCGATGGACTACGCCCTGCTCAGCAGCCGCATCCGCGCAGCCCAGGCGAAACGCGACCCTTCACCGCTCCCGCTGCCGCAACTGCGCATCGCGGGAACGGGCGGGCCGTGCGAGTTGGCACACGTGCGTGTGCTGCGGGACGTCTACTACACCGCGCCCCGTCTTGTGCATCCGCCGCGGGGACCGGCGACCGCCTTCGCGGAGAAGCTCGGCGTCCGCCAGGGCGACCCCGGCTGGGGCACGATGGGCCATGCGATCACGCTTCGGGCGTTCCCCGACGATCCGGAGCTGGACGCGTTCTACGTCCTCGGCGACAACAGCCCCGCCAGCCTCGACAGCCGCCTGTGGACCGCCGCGGCGCCCACGCTGCGCCTCTACCGACAGGGCCGCCCGGTCTACCAGCTCGGCACCGTCCCCCGCTACAGCCTCATCGGACGCGTGCGCAAGCGATACTGGCCGCCGAGCCGCTTCGGCCGCGTGGACTGAGGGCCGCTCGGCCTCGGGGGGCGGCTCGGTCGCCGCCGCCATCTTCAGGCCGACCAGAGGCGCGCCCGAGTCCGCTCCGACGAGCCTGCCCGTGACGTTGTACCCCGTCGCGCCGAGCACGTTGATGCAGCCCGTCACCCCAAGCGAGGCGAGCGACAGCAACCCCACCGCGGCACGACCTACAGGGCCCAACGTCCTACTGTCGTCTCTCATCACCCCTTGCCCTTCATTCTGTGCTTCAGGCCTCCCTTGCCGTAGTAGCGTCGCTCCACCGTGCGCGTCGCCCCACCGTGGCGGACGAGCGTGCGGAGGATGCTGGCGGCCTGGGCACGCCAGGCGTCGGGCTTGTAGCCGCCGCCGAGGGTCATCGCGACGGGAATGCCCCGGCGGACGCATTCGTCGATCACCATCGCGTCGCGGCGAACGATGCCCGCCGGCGTCATCGCCAGGCGGGCCAGCGGGTCCCCCGCGAGCGTGTCGCACCCGGCCTGGAGGAGGACGAGGTCAGGCCTCGCCTCGTCCAGCACGGCCGGGAGGTGACGCCCCAGAAGCGCCAGGTACGCCCCGTCGTCCGTGCCGGGGGGCAGCTCGACGTCCAGGTCGCTGGTCGCCTTGGGGACCGGGTAGATGTCGCCCTCGTGCAGGGAGAATGTGAAGACGCTGTCGTCGCCGGCGAAGCACACGGCCGTGCCGTTGCCCTGGTGCACGTCGAGGTCCACCACGAGCGCCCGGCGGATCTGCCCGCGGGCTTGAAGCTCGCGAATGGCGATGGCGAGATCGTTGAAGATGTTGAACCCCTCGCCGGCGTCGGGCTTGGCGTGGTGGTAGCCGCCCGCCAGCGTGACCGCCACGCCGTGCCGCAGGGCGAGCTTCGCGGCGAGGAGGGTTCCACCGGTCGCGTGGCGGAACGGATCGACGACGGCCGCGTCCGTCAGCTTCGACGGCATCTTGCCGATCATCGGCTGCTCCAGGTACCGCCCGACGGTCCGGGAACTTCCCAGCGATCGGAGGAACTTCGGCGTGTGCACGCGGAGGACCTGCTCGTCGGTGACGGGCTCGGGGACGAAGACGTCCTGGGGCGAGAGCGCCCCAGCCGCGAGGAGCGACCGGTAGATCCGCGCGTACTTGTGGATGTCGAAGCTGTGCATCCGCTCGAAGCCGCCAAGGTTGACGTGGTAGTGCTTCGAGTACACCACGGCGACTGTTCCGCCGACGGCCCGGCCGCTGCGGGGCTGGTCGACGCAGGCCATCTCCGGGCCCTTGGTCGGGCTCACGCACGACGACAGCGCGGCTGTCAGCAGCAGGCCCGCGGCCGCAACGTGGACAGACTCGCGTGCAGATGCCACCTTCGTTCTCCCTGAGCGCGTCCCGTCTTTCCTGGGGCCGGGGCCGGGCACGATTCGGCGGCCCCGCGGCTCCCGCGCAGTATAATGCCGCCATGGCCCCGAAACGCGCAGCCGTCCTGGAGGAGATTCGGCGGAAGATCTCCGAGCTGCCCAACTCGCCGGGCGTGTACCTGTTCAAGGACGCCGCCGGGCGCGTGCTGTACGTGGGCAAGGCCAACACGCTCCGTTCGCGCGTGGCGAGCTACTTTCAGCCGGGGGCGGACCTGCTCAAGAGCCGCGGGCCCGACATCCGGCGAATGATCGAGGAGATGGTCGTCGACTTCGACGTCCTCGAATGCGAAAGCGAGGTGGACGCCCTGCTCCAGGAGAACCGGCTGGTCAAGGACATCCAGCCGCGGTTCAACGAGCGGCTGAAGGACGACAAGTCCTTCCCGTACCTCCAGATCACCACGGACGAGGATTTTCCGCGCGTGGGCATCACGCGCGAGCCGAAGTCCCGCGGCGCGAAGCTCTACGGGCCGTTCGTCTCCGTCGCCGACCTGCGGGCCGCCGTGCCGCTGCTCCAGCGCGTCTTCAAGTTCCGCACCTGCAAGCTGGACCTCGACGAGGAGTCTGTCCGGGAGCGGCCCTACCGGCCGTGCATCCTCCACAACATCAAGCAATGCACCGCCCCCTGTGCCGCCCACGTCTCCAAGGCCGACTACGCCGAGCAGATCCGCCACTTCCGGCAGTTCCTGGCCTCAAAGGCGTCGCAACTGCGCAAGGAGCTGACGAAGCAGATGACTCTCGCGGCGGAGGCCCTGGACTACGAGCGGGCGGCGACGCTCCGCGACGAGCTCAAGGCCCTCGAGGGCCTCCAGAAGCGCGGCCTGGTGCATGAGGACGTCCAGCCGGAGGTGTTCTTTGTGGACCCGACCGAGGGCCTGGAGCGGCTGGCGAAGGTGCTGGGCCTGGCCGCCGCGCCGCGGACGATCGAAGGCATCGACATCGCCCACCTCGGCGGCGGGGAGCAGTGCGGCTCGATGGTGTGCTTCATCGACGGGCGGGCGTTCAAGAGCGGCTACCGGCGGTACAAGATCAAGACGCACGCGGGCAACGACGACTTCGCGTCGATCCGCGAGGTCGTCTGGCGGCGGTACAAGTACGCGGGGATGGACCAGGAGCTGTTCCCCGACATCATCCTGATCGACGGCGGCAAGGGCCAGCTCGCCGCGGCGTGGGACGCCTTCGAGGGCCTGGAGTTCCGCCCGCCCATGCTGCTGTCGCTGGCCAAGAAGAACGAGGAAGTCTTCGTCCACGGCCGGGCGGGCGCGATCCGCCTGGCCCGCAACGACCCCGCCCTCCGCCTGCTCCAGTCCGTCCGCGACGAGGCCCACCGCTTCGCCCAGCACTACCACCACATCCTGCGCCGCCGCGCCACGCTCGAACAGGACGCGCCCGTACGGAAGCGCCGGCAGCCCAACCAGGACGCCGACGGCTGACCCAGGCTTTCCCGCGCAGGCCCGGCCGCGCTTTGGAGACGCCGCTCAAGTCCGCCCGTGCTCCAACCGATTCAGAATACGGAGGTTGCTTGAGGTCTCTGTTGGCCCTTGGGAGGAAGAGGGATGGCCCACCGGAAGACCACACTGTACTGCGGGCACTGTCAGACCCCCGTCAAGTCCTACCATACCGGCTACTTCGAGCCGTGCGAGCTCGGCGAGCCGATCCGCAAGTGCCCCGGCTGCGGCCAGCCCGTGCGCCTGTGCTACACCCACGAATGGGAGCACATGGACGCGCTCAACAAGGGCATGCAGTACCTCTACGCGACCGTCAGCGTGGGGGCGCTGGGGGCGGTGGCGATGCTCGTCGCGGGCGCCCTGGTGTACCACGCCGTCACGAAGTACCTCGGCGCGTGGGAAGGCACGACCACGGCGCTGTTCGTCGTCGGCGCGATCGCGGAGACGGCCATCGTGTGGCTGTCCCACCGCAACCTCTGCCGCCGGATCGAGCAGTCCCGCGCCCGCATGGCCGACCCGCAATACCGCCAGCTCCTCGCCGGCATGGGCATCGGCCCGCCGCAGATCGACCCCCTCCCCAACCACGGCACCGCGTCGCGCCTCTGACCAGAACGGCTCACCACAGAGGCTCCGTTCGAGGTCCTGAGCGTGAGGCTCAGCCTCACGGTTGAAGGGCAGAGGTCTCAGAGGCGCTTGGCAGGCAGGACCTCGGCGCATTTCTTGGGCGCCCGCCGACACACCGCCCGTTCCGCCCCGCCGCCGCGCCACCATCGCAAGTACGCCGGAAGGGCGCTCCCCCGAAAACCCCCCGTTCCTCCGGCCGGACCCGCCCTTCTCCTGCCAGCATCCAAACGGCACGATCCCCACCGCTTCGCCCAGCACTACCACCACATCCTCCGCCGCAGCGCCACGCTGTAGCAGGACGCGCTGGTGCGGAAGCAGCCCTAGTGCTCTGTTACAATTCCAGTGATGGATAGAGCTTTCTGAGCTTTATCCGTGCGTCTTTCGTGGTGAACTGCCAGTTCACCTTCGCGGCGGCATGGTTCCGCGTGGTTTCCCAGGCTTTGGTT